>Ga0228711_1004824_pt1 | contig 20630 bp, 15 predicted proteins | sample MedpolnodulmetaG_2_FD_177996 | JGI IMG/M metagenome (GOLD analysis project Ga0228711, IMG submission 177996) | Root nodule microbial communities from Medicago polymorpha collected in Santa Monica, California, United States - brown nodules | ecosystem: Host-associated > Plants > Roots > Nodule... | reverse complement strand
AAAAAAATAGTACTTATCTACTGGTACTCTTCAAGTCTGCATGATAATTGGAACCAATAGCATTAGTTTCACTCATTTGGTGATTGCACCTCCTCTACTGACATCCTTTGCCAAGTTAAGAGAGATTAAGGATCAGGTGTTGAGGAACTTCATCTCCTTCAAGCATATCTATCACGTCATTCATTGAGGGACGATCATCTGGTTTCATTTGTATGCATTTCAACGCAATCACAATCATCTTCATTGAAATTTTCTTTTCCTCTTCTGTACCATTGTTTGTATCTATTGTTTCCTCAAATTGATCATAAACCCATCTAGCAAAGTAGTCTTGCCAATAATTCTCTATGTAACTTTTGTTCTTTTTTCTACCTGCCATTTCCATTAGCATCATTCCAAAACTATAAACATCAGCTTTGTGAGAGATGCTTCCAATGTTCTTGTATAGCAACTCAGGAGCCATGTATCCCATTGTTCCTCTTGCCGCTGTTAAAGTTAAAATACTTTGATCTGTTCGGTACAACTTCGCCAAACCAAAGTCTGATATCTTCGGATCAAAATTCTCATCAAGAAGAATGTTATGAGGTTTTATATCAAAGTGTATGATTTGCATGTCACAACCTTGGTGTAAGTATTGAATTCCACGGGAAATTCCAAGAGAAATGTCGTAGATTTTCTCGTAGCTTAACAACGACAAATGTCCAAGCTCTTGTGAAAATGTGTGTTTATCAAGAGAACCATTAGGCATGAACTCGTAAACCAGAGCTTGCTTTGTTCTTTCGGCACAAAATCCAACCAGTTGCACCACATTGACATGACAAATTCTTCCAATGGTTGCAACTTCATTGATGAAGTCCTGTCCATTGGTTTGAGACTTAGTCAATACCTTAACAGCTACTTTGCGTTTGCTTCGTAGCACTCTTTCATAGACTGAACCATAGCCTCCTTCACCCAACTTATGTTTGAAATGTTTGGTCATAGTTTTAATTTGAGAGTAAGAGTACCTTATGGGCATGAAATTGTTGCGACTCTGAATAAAATCTTCAACCGCGTCATCTATAGATAAATGTTTTTTTCTCCATTTACATGTCAAGACCGCAACCACGAATGGTGACCCAAACACAAATTTTACAACAATCAATGAGGGCACTGTGCAAATATATCAATTATGAATAAACAGATTTATGATTCTAATCCACAGTATTGATTGACGATGTAAAAATGATTTACAATCATTTTTTTTAACTTAAAACTCAATAATTTCAAATAAATACTTGGGTAAATAGTACATACAGTATTGCTTTTCTTTTTAAAAATGTAGTATCGAGTTTTTGAAAAAGTATTGTGATTTATGTCTTGGAACACAAGGTTAGAGAGAGAGATACAAAACTGTGAAGAGCTATTTCTTTTACTTACACAAGTAGAATAGACAGATGCCTGCTGCAGCGTAGAGAATGCCGCGTAGTGACAATTGTGCCCCTATCCATACCCGAACCACGCCACTGTCTTTGTCACTGTCTTGTTGCTGCTGTTCACAGTGTATTGGTCGCCAACGAACCTCAATTCCGTTGACATACTCACTGTGAACCTCTGGATAACCACACTTGCTGCTATTACATATCACTCTCGTATCCCATCCACTCATCACTACTTTCATCTCTACTCTGCATGACTCTGCTTTGTAACTCACATCTTCAACCCCGTCAACCAAATATGAATAGTATTGCTTTTCCTCACCACCACATCTCTCTGAAGATATATACCAATAGCTGTCTTCTTGATAATCCACTGGTTTTTCACATCTCACAACAGCTAATGACTGGACATATGATTCGTATAAGAAGGTAAAGGAGATGTTTTCATACGGAAGATATAGGGAATTAATGATAGGGCAGTTATTATGAGGACTAACTCCGGTGGTGATTTAACGAAATGAGGAGGAGGAGGAGGATGGATTAGAAGCTATAATGGCCTCGGCTTGATGTTCGCCATAGTTAAAGTTCATTACAGATTTGTTGTTTTCACACGTTACTTGGAAACTGGGATTCGAACACCCCGCTTCAGATGATTCGTTGAATACCATTCTGCAAGGGTTTTGAATGAAGCTTGTACCATCGTCCGGCCAAAAGCAAAGCACATACGTAAATATAAAAAAGGCAGCAAAAATGATTAGTCCCCCATACGACATAGCCATTTTTTTTTATTGGGGAAGATAGGCCTTGTTGCAATTTTTGGTATCGGCTCGACTCAGTCAGTGATGGCTGGCTGGCTGGACTAATTCATTTCACTCATAGTTGACTTCAAGTCAACCACATGAACCGCCCAATAATGCATCGTGGGTCCAATTCACACTTGCAAGTCAATTTTTACTCTTTCCATCACTCATTTTTTATCCTTTAAAACCCGCGGATGGAATGCTATGGGTAGGGTTTGGGGACAAAAGACTTCTCAAGACATGACAGACCAAAATTGAGGTCAACTAAATTAAAATTTGAGACCAAAATTGATGACTTGGGACCAACCCTTGATTGTCTTTGTATGGACCATCTTTATTGAACCCACACCTCATCGAGCGAGTATTATCTAGTTAAGGGTTGAGTTTGGGTTTAAAAAACTTGTCCGGACCTAACTCGTCCTTTGTACAACCATTTTAGAGTTTGGACACGAATTAAGAAATACAACTCCGTTTTAATCACGGATATATTTAAAAAAAAATATTAAATGTATCTAGTGATTAGCGATGACACCTTTTTTTTTTTTTGAATAGGCATTAGCGATGACACTTATATTTAGTGATCTAATTTTTTACAAAAAGAAGTGTGAATCAGTCATGCTCATGGTCAATGCAAAGCTGCACTAGGTCAATAAGTCATATTGGTTTGTTAGATGGACATGATGGTTGATCAACATTCAGCAATGGCTATTTTGCTAAAAAACCTCATCCGTGTGTTCTTGTTCTGCTTATTAATTACAGTTGAAATTGCAGAAACTAGTTCCCATGATGACCAATGCAAAGAATCAAGTTGTGATGGTATTCATGGACCATTCATAAGATTCCCGTTCAGACTCAAAGGAAGACAACCACAATGGTGTGGCTACAATGATTCCTCCTGGTATGAACTATACTGCACTGACACCAACCAAACGGTGTTAGAACTTCCCTTCTCTTTGAAAACCATCGTCAAAACCATAAACTACACTTCAAAAATCATAACAGTATCTTATCCTGAATTCTGCCTTCACAAACAGATTCCTAACTTCAACATATCCTCATCACCTTTTCAGTTCAACGACGAATTTGGACTCAGCCAGTATGCTTTATTTAATTGTTCAGGAACTTCTCACAAAAACACATATTATAGATATGATAATATATTAACATCTGGAAACTTTTCCTGTCTCAACGTGCCGGGATTTGAAGTTATAGCAGTCAAATCCATATCATCAATAATCCTGGCACCCTTGTTGTCCTGTACCAGAATCCAAGACCTTGTATTGTTGCCTAATTCTTTGTTTAACAACAACGTTGATGCGAGTCTCAATTGGTTTCAACCAGACTGCAGAAACTGTGAGCGTAAAGGTGGGCAATGCAAGGCCAACAGAGACACATCTCAACAAGAATTTGAATGCACAGGCATCGTTAAAGGTATGGTCTCTTCTATTTACTTTCACAAGGAAATTATGATGTTATACTCCCTCCGTTTCACAATGAGTGACACATCTGTAAAAAAAATTGCAGGTTTATCAAAAAGGAAAGTGATTGCTGGTATGCTTTTCAAAGCTCCATCTTGTTTGGCATAATGAAAGTGAAGGATAATTATAGGAAATTAAGTTGCTCATTTACTTGAAATTGATTTGTTTTATAATTCTATGAGCAGGTGGAATCCTAGGCCCATTTTCTATTATATTTCTTGGAGTCACAGCATATTGTATCTATGTAGCTTGCATTGAAAGGAAGAATTACATAAGAATCAAAAAGTTTTTGAAGGATTATAAAGCTCTTAAGCCTTCCAGATACTCTTATGCAGATATAAAAAGAATCTCAAACCAGTTTAAGGAAGAACTGGGGCAGGGAGCTTTTGGATCTGTCTTCAAAGGAAAACTATCAAACGAAGTTCATGTAGCTGTTAAAGTTCTAAACACTTCAACAGGAAATGGCCAAGAGTTCATCAATGAAATGGAAGCAATGTGTCAAATTCATCATGTCAATGTGGCTCGCTTGGTTGGTTTTTGTGCAGACGGAAACAAACGAGCCTTGGTGTATGAATTTTTACCAAAAGGTTCGTTGCAGAATTTCATATCGTCTGCAGACAATAAGGATGTCTTTTTAGGTTGGGAGAGGCTTCAAAACATTTCTATTGGTATAGCGAATGGAATTGAGTATCTTCATCAAGGTTGTGATAAACGAATTCTCCATTTTGATATCAAACCTCATAATGTATTGCTAGACGACAATTTCACACCCAAAATTTCTGATTTTGGTTTGGCCAAACTTTGTTCCAAAGAAAGAAGTATTGTGTCAATGACCACGGCTAGGGGAACTTTGGGCTACATTGCGCCAGAGGTATTTTCAAGAAACTTTGGCAATGTATCCTATAAGTCAGATGTTTATAGTTATGGGATGCTGCTTCTTGAAATGGTTGGAGGAAGGAAAGTAACCGATGTCACGGATGAGAATAACAATCATGTTCACTATCCACAATGGATTTATAATCTTCTAGAGAACAACGAAGATATAAAAATCGATATAGAAGGAGAAGAAGACACTAGAATTGCAAAGAAGCTATCAATTGTGGGACTTTGGTGCATTCAGTGGCATCCGGTGAATCGTCCGACCATGAAGGTTGTGGTTCAAATGCTAGAAGGAAATGGTGAGAAGTTAGATATGCCACCTAATCCTTTTGCACCTTCATCTGCAACTGCAACTAGAACAGGTGCTAGACGTCTCAACCTGGAGCTAGATGTCATCTCAGAAATAGAGTGAAGTTGAGATCAACACTATATACCTCGTATTATAAATTACAGTTTCTTTAAATAAGTTTTATGTGCACTTATATTGATCACTTCTATGGACTTTGATACTAATTGTTCTTGTATTTTAAAATTTGGGGTGAAAGTTTTATGGGATGAGATTTATGTGAAAAACTCATCTGTGAATATGTTCACTCTAAATTTTTAGCTGAAATGGAAATGAAGATGTAATGAGCTTAAGTGAAGATTCCGTTCTTAATGAATTTTGTTTAATAAATGTTCAGAACTTTTCAAATAAAATCTGTGAGTTCAGTGTAACTATGATATTTGCCTTATGAGCACTGGCTGTATGTTTGGCACACCATCTTGTACATGAGCATACCTATTGTTATATCAAATACCATGTATATCACTTACTATTTTTGAACAATTTGTCAGAATGCTTCTCCTGGCCCTTAAAAGGTTTCTTAATATCAGTGTACTTCTGATGCAACATGAAGTTTTACTGACATTATAGGGTTAAACTAGTAAGGAAAGCTTTTGTTGTTCTTGTTGTTGGCGTAACCTTTTTACTACTAGTGATGCTACCTGTTAATTATTTGGTTATGTTTAGAATAATGGTTAACCAATTAGCTCATCTATTAACTAAATTTGCTTTGGCAGTTATGCTGATTCAGTTTGGATAGAGGATGTGCCTGAAGGTATTGCTTCTGCTTTGACCTCTGATTTCATGCTAAATTCTTTCTATAATGAATTAAAAATCAGTTTTCCATTGAATAAACTAATCAATATTTCTAACCAGATTTTTTTGGCATAAAAATATGTGTAATAAACCTGCTATCACTTTAAATAACAAATGTACTTGCAAAAATCATTTAGAGACGTAATGTAGTAGACTTAATACCATGGTCTTATTCTTTATGCTTTCAATGTACTTCATAACATTTGCAAAATTAGGCTGCAAACACAGAATACAACGATTGATATATAATTAAACAAAACATTAGCAAAATATGGTACTATCAATTTATGCCCCAAAATAGATCCATAATTGAACATTATTAACATCAGTAAATCTAAGAGTAACTTCCACAAGTGTGTAGCAAATATGGTACTAGAGTAACTTCAGTCTAGAACCAACAAAACACAACAATAAACAAGTGTAGCAAACACCACAACTAGCAAACCCATGTGTAACTTCCACAAGTGTGCAGAAAATAATAAATATGGTACAATGGTAACTTAAGTCTAGGACCAATAAAACACTAAACAAGAGTAGCAAACACTACAACCAGAAAGCACGAAACACATATACGTGGACCTCCATTGTGTAATTCGAGTAGACATACTGCAGAACTAGAAGGACTGGTTTGCAGAGGATGGACATTTCTTCTTCTTTCGTTTTTTTTAGGCAAAAGATGAACATCTCTTGAAGGCCTAACTGTAGGTGTTGATGGTCGGATCGATCATGTGGAAACTTCTGACGAAGGACTTGAGTTAAGAAATGTGCTGGTGGTCAGAATGATTGTGAGAAAGTTTGTGGTGTTTAGGAACACGTGGCCTAATTGGAGTTAGTCTTGCAGTTGATGGTGGTCATAGTGGTGAAGGTGGATCTTACATTGTAAATACTAGCACTAAAATCATGTATTTGGGAGGAGTAGCAATCAAAACATATATTATAACACTACCTTCCTTTGTCGCCACCATTCATCGTCAACCATAGTCAATGGCAATCAGAATGGAAATGAAGCGAGATTTTAGGGTTTCAAATTTGTTTACCTGAGGAAGTGCACAATGATTTAGCCCTTCTTGGTACATTTTTAATAGACTGAATATAAGAAAAGCACCAAAAGAGAGTAGAATTTATTCATATAGAGCATGCACCAATTACAAACTTTGAGAAAAATTCTTATATGTATGCATGTCGTTCAGCACTGCCCAAATTTCAAGGCCACATCTTATACAATTCAAACAAAAAAGTATTGAAGGAGACAAGAGGACAGAGATTGTTAGCCCATAGCAAATTTCTGAGTCCAGCTTCTAGCAGTGGACTCATACTTGACTCTGTCTGTCTTGCACATATGAGCAACTTCAGGTACAAGAGGGTCATCAGGATTTGGATCCGTTAGCAGAGAACATATGGAGAGCAGCACCTGTATTGTCATGAGTTTTAACAATCATTCAGCATTTTTATATAAAACGGATAGAAACAAATGGCGTCAACGAGGAATGGGTTCACAATAACATGACCTTGGATATTGTGAGAGCAGGACTCCATTGTTCTTTGAGTATATCTAGGCAAATATTGCCATTGCTGTTAATGTTGGGATGGAATACCTTGGTCCTGAATGCAACCTGCAAAATCATTTTTTATACTAGCCATCAATTATAATGAATACCAAGATTTTAAATCTTGGTTACGTAGCATCATGATTGATATTACAGAGAGCTGCAGCCAAATACAGCTGATGCAGCCTCAACTGCCGTCAAGTTATGGTTCCAGAGACATAAAGAATCGTGATGTCAAGGCCTAAATCACAACAAAAGACCTTTTTCTTTAAAAAAAACCTGTTATACAGATTGGGCTAAATCGCAACAGCAAACTTTTTTTCTTAAAAATAAAACCTGTTATATGAACCAGGATCTACTGCAGTAAAAAAATGACACAGTTACACACAGTTTTCTATCTCAGCCGCTAATCTGAGATCGGACGATTAAGATTTCACAATAACAAAATCAGTTCAAAACGACCTCGACTATTACAGTGAGATTCGGTGGTGGAGATTGAAAACCCGTGTGACACAGTTATTGCACCAAATCCAAATTCCTGTTATACATAACAAATCATATAATATATAAAGTTGAAGACAAACATATCTTATTTGGCTATTAGACACAAAAAGGATGATACTTTTCGCCTATCTAGAGTCACTTATTAACAAGTTGCAGCTGAAATAAAGAAAACAGGTATCAGTGTATTAAAAGTACTTTGGTGTATACCTTGGGAGGTTTGAAGGGATAATCAGGAGGAAAATGAATGGTGACAAGGAAAACACCACCAGCATAGGGACTATCATTTGGACCAATGATGGTTGCTTGCCAATGAAACATGTCCTCGCCGACTGGACCTGAAACTCGTCATAACAAACACATCACACTACAGTTATAGTTAAATAAACCAGTTCAAGTTTCATTCAAACTCTTTACCTGCACTGCATGAGGTTGGTGGATCTCTCTGCAAGTCCTTGAGCTCCTTTACTATTCTCTTGGACGCCATATTCAAGTGCTTCTCTTCTCAGTATGGATTGGAGATTACTAGCAAACTACAAGAAATAAAACAGGTTTCAGGCATATTTATTGGAGCATATAGTGGGTGTTGGAGAAGAGACAATGAAAGGAATCAATGCAAGAGCTCCATTTGTTGTTTTTTACCAATGGAGGTGGGTACAGCATATATTCCTCAAGAAAAGGAAGATAAGATTACAAGAATAAAGGATGCTGCTTGCCATATTACTTTGTATTTTTGCCGCTTTCAACTAAGATATAATTAATCATTGATTTTCTTCCATCATTTTCAAACTGCTTGGCCTACCCACTAGGATTTAACTAGTGGTGAGAAGTGTGAATAATTTTTGAGGCCATGAATTCAAACCTTGCTGTCCATCCACACAAAATCCTTCTATAGAAAATTATATATATCAAAGTACAATATTGAATCTAGAAAGAGTTGATGATTAATTAAATATAGTATTGTTTACTATTTTAATTAAAGCAAGTCCAGCATCTCTTGATGACTCTTCAAAGTTCAAACCACCTTTATTTTTCTGCGTTTTTGCCTTAGGTACGACTTCCCTTGTTTAATGTACTGATGCCAAAACAAGATACCCAGTTAATGGAGGCCTCAGAAAATCCAACCCACGTCCAAAAAGAAGAAATGAGATCGACATTCCACAATTTGAAAGTCGACCCTATCAGTCCACAAGTTCAGTATCTGATCAACTTGTAAGAAGTGAAAGAAGACTTTAGTTGTGTTTTGTTTTTTTTCTTCTTCAAAATACTGTATAATCCTGTGCAGGAATAAAATTGATGACAGCTCCATGGTATTCTCTACTTTATTACTACTCTTGAGCTAACTTTTCAATTTTAAAATAAGGTGTAATCCACAAGAACGAACTACCCAGAAGAATTCGAGTTCTAACTGGATCAGACTCTTGTCAGACTTTACTTACCTTGCGTCTGAACTTTGGACTATAAAAAGCATTTTTCATATGAAAACAAGTGCATTAAGAAAAAATAAAAGGTGTAATCATTTGCAATTGTCATGAGGTTTTAAGGTAAAGTTAACTAAGCCAACTGAACTTTGGGTTATAAATTAGAACTTCTAGTACTATAATCATTTGAAAGAAATTGGAAGAATGAACCAATGAACAAACCAAACTATATTCAGGCTGTTAAGTAGCTAACATAATTAATTACATATACTTAGTTCACATCCAAAGCACATGTGTTGCAAGCACTTCCTAAGATTAGACTACAATGTGAGTAAAACCCATGTCCACAAATGGAGATGACCATTTGATAATCAATACAGAAGGTAAACATTCCGGAGAAACACAATAGTTGTACACACCAAACATGTTGAAATTATGACTTTACATATTATCCTTCAGCCAGAGACAAAATAGCTTGATGTTTTATAAGCAAGCCTTAACGCAATCAGTTGGACATGGCAGTTCCTCCATCTAGGTCGAGAATAGTATAAGATATAGAATCAGAATGGCAAAGACTACCAGGAAATGGCTACTGTCATGTCATCCTCCACGAACTACAATACAAAGAACTGAAGATCACAAAATGGAACAGGCTTTTTGCCCCTTTCTCTTTGTTTTCTTTTGCTTTGGCGGCTGTAGAACTACTTTGATGGCCGAATCGAAAACAGCCTTCACATTCTGTATCCAAAGGTTAACATTGATAAGTTTATGGTACTCTTTAAACTCCAGAACTTTCAAAGATTCAAATAACATATATATACCTTTTGTGTTTTGGAACTACATTCAATGTAAACTGGAGCACCGATAAGTTTTCTCAGTTCCTCACCCTTCAGAAAATATAGTAAATCAAATCAGACTGATAAGCTATAATAAGTAAGCTGATGCCTAGTTATTAGCAGACAAAGGCTAAAAGACAAACAATTAAATAGGAAACAACGTAAAAGCAATTAACATTATATATGCAGGAAGTATTAGCAAATAGCAAGTACCTGTGCTGTGGTGATTGGCGCCGCACCAGGATGATCTTGAAAGAACTGGCTATCATCCCGAAGATCTGCAAGAAATAGATTTAGTTGCCATAAAATGGCCAAGCAAACAAATCATGACAAGTTTATAACAGAACCATCAAATATATATGTTTAATTTAAGTTAAACCCTATATATAGGAGTAAACACATTCCAAAAAAGCATATGTGAAAAGTATCAACAGACAGATTTCAGAACAGAAGCTGTTCACTTGTTATAGACTATTAGAAAAAGAAACTCTGACTAGTCATGAGGTCAAGGACTTGTTATGTCGAGCACTGGAAACACCAAGGTAACTGCTCATGTACTAAGAAGTTGCACTTTTCTCCCATTTTAAAATTCTTAATACACTTCATAAGTCCAGACATTTCAAGCTTTATCAGTAACACTCGTGAAGCACTGAAATCAACTTACACTATACTTTCCTTTTAGTTTTACATGAAGTAAACATCAAACAAAGATAAAAAATGACAAAGGCTATTATATATTTTAGATGGTCTTAAATGAAAACTTCAAAATATAACATTCCTTGAAATTCTTGGTTATATCCGAACCAATTGTTGGTTTAAGTCGTGACTGAGGTAAGCATGGAATGGAAGACAGGAAAGGATGGCTCTCTCTGAATCTGTAGTGAATCAAAAGCCAAGCCATCAAGGGCAAGATACAACTGCAGTAACTCCAGATTCAAGAGTTTAGCCGAGCAGCACTTATTCAAGGATGTGTTTAATTAATAAATAATTAACTTCATGCACATTAAAACAATGAGATACATAGCATGAATAAAAGAAAGCTATCAGTATGGTTATTAAATGAAGAAACTTCACAGAATCAAAGAACTGTTAATGTGCTTCTCTGCCATAAAAGCAGCACATCAAACGAGTAAACAAATTTAGAGAAGGAAATGAAGGAGCAAGAATCTAACCAAGTTTTGTTCCAACGAGAATAATTGGAACACCAGGAGCATAATGCCTCAACTCAGGAATCCACTAGAAAAGGAAAAGGGGAAAATTAGTCTAGTGTAGAAGGGGACAAAATAAAAATGAAAACAATAATATCAAGCTTACTTTCTTGGCAATATTTTCATAGCTGGCCTTGCTTATGAGAGAAAAAGCAAGCAGGAAAACATCAGCTCCACGATAGCTTAAGGGTCTTAATCTATTGTAATCTTCTTGGCCTGTTCCATAAGTTGGAAATATTAGATCAATGACTAGAAAATCCTAAATAACAAGACAGCATTAGGTATAACGATTATACTAAACGTACCAGCAGTATCCCACAACCCGAGATTTATAGTGCTCCCATCCACAACTACATTTGCGCTGAAATTGTCAAAGACAGTCGGCACATAGTCCTGTTGCCAACGAATTGCAAAGAAACAAAACATGTTACAACTTACAATTACAGATTACTAAATCCAAAATCATCCTCATATATCAATCAATTGTAAGTCAAACAGCATTAATCTTTTTGAAGATTATTGCATCAATTCAAAAACAACAAAGGACCAAAGTCCTAATGTTAAGTCATCATCATCTTTCAGTCAATTGTCAAGTCAAACAGCAGTAATCTTTTTGAAGATCATTGCATCAATTCAAAAACAAAAAAGGATCAAAGTCCTAATATCCTAAAATATACTTGGAGGAATTATGATGCCTCCATAAAGTCATAGCAAAACAGAAATGCAGCAACTGAGAATCAAATCAAAATCAACATTAAAAAATTCAATCAGAATATTTCCCTTTTCCTCTTTCCACCCAAATCCAACAAATATCCCAAAAAGGGTACACAAAACTGATGAAAAAGATCCCAAATTTGGTCTATTTTGAAGAAAACACGTCATCAGCAACATCAAATCAAAGGATCAAACAATGAATCAAGAAAATCATAGAAACCAAAAATTGAATTTTGACAAATAAAAAAGCAAACCCATTTATTATTTTTCACTTAATTTCAAAAATCAGCAACATAGAACTTGAATAACACATAAAAATTGAACCTTTATGAAGAAACAAAGAGAATTACTAACCGTAGGGAAAGTGTTACTGGTGTAAGAGATAAGCAAACAAGTCTTTCCAACGGCACCATCACCAACAGTGACACACTTGATGAACCTAGAACCACTCATTTCAGAACCTAATTATTCAAGTTTGTTGTGTTTCTTTGCGGTATAAACCCTAATTATTCATATGTTGTTGTGTGTTTGAGTTTGAAATTGGTAACTGTTGAAGAATAATCGGTGATGAAGATGAAATAGGGGGGTGAGGGTTTGAGAAAAAAAGGAAGAAAAATTGAATTTTTAGGTACAGAGGCTGATTCTGCTTGTTGTAGAGCCAGCTTTTGCCAGCTAGATTATATTTTGTTTTTTTATTATGCTACAATTTTCAGTATTTTTTGTTTTTTTATTAAATAAAGTTTAAATGAGTTGGACATTATAATCAAATAAGAATTATAGTCAAGGTTAAATTAGACTCATCAGAATCAGAGTCAAATAATGTATGCTTCAAAATTAAAAGAATATTGATAGATTTGTTTACGATTCATCAATCATAGAGATTATCCTATGAAGTACAAATACTTCAAAATGCATGACGTATCGTATTTGATATGTATCATGCATCGATACTTGTCTGATACTTTTTAGATACATCAGAGATCGTCGAGGGATAGGCGATGGAAAACCGATACACAGGGATAAGCGATGCAAAACCGATACGCGTGGAATCCGTAATATTTCTATTTTTTTTGGATATATCTAATGGACTGATGTTGTCATTTTGAAATATATTATATATGTAATTGACTAATTGTGACTTTCATTATTATCAATATTACTTATATTTATATTTTTGTTGTTGTTCATTATATATTTTGTCTGGACTTGTTTTGAGAACACTAATATTGTTGATTGTCATGTGAAGACAATTTCATTGTTTTCCCTTAGTGTTGTTATATGTTTGTTTGATCATGGTTTTGAAGCTATTTTTTATTAAAAAAAATTAGTCCATAGTTTGTATTATAAGTTTTAATCTAGTTTAAATTTTATTTTTTATTAAAGTATCTCGACTGCATCGTATCTTGAATTTTAAAAAAAATCAGTATCAACGTATCATATCAAGTATCCTGCGTCATAGTTGAATCCACGATCTTACATATATTTTTCTTTTATTAACTTCTAGCTTTTAACCGAAGATGTCGTAGTAATTTGGAATTTGATTTAGAGATAAATAAAATGTAATCAACAATTATTCTAATATATAGAAAATCTAAATTTTTCTATACATTTGTTATTTGATAGAGCTTGTTCCTCGATTGAGTACAATTATTTCAAACTTCCGTATAACACACCAACAACTCATAAAATTTTCCATATCATATTTTGTTTTATGATTAATTTATTTTAATCCTTTTAAGTTGACCACCTATTTATCCATCTTATTTATCTTCCTTTTTTTTAGAATAGGACAAAATAAGAATCAAACTATGAAATCACTTGCTTGGCGCATAAGAAAAAATAATAAAGAGGGAAGAAATCGATTTACTCATAAAAAATTACTTTCCTAATGAAATATACACAAATAAATTTTAGATAGTTTTATTTTATTTTCTAATTTTATCGATCTATCTATATCTATATTTTTTTAATGATATCTATATATGTTGTATGTGACGAGACTCACAATTTTTTTTTGTCATTTTATGAAAATCTTTTCACTACACTATTAGAAAAATTTAAAGTACACCCCAATTTTAGTTCCTTAATAAAAAAAATTAAGGATTTTTTAGTTCCTTAATAGTATTCTATCTCCTGATACTAAAATATATATAAATAAATAATTTTTAAAGTATACGAAAATATGTCTCTCTTTCTCTGGTTGCCATTGTATATTGACAAAATAAAAAAGAGAGTAACATGGCAAAAAAATTTCAATATACTTATGGATTAAAAGAATGAACTTTCATGTGTTTTATATGTTACTTGTTATTATCATACACCCTCCATTCACTGTTATAAGCAAAAAATCTACATTTTAAATTCATTCTTTTTTTTTTTTGGTTACAAAATTCATTCAATTAATGATATATCACAAACATCATTTAATGCATAAATCTTTTCCGCACACAAACATCATTTAAAGATGATTACTTGGTATTTTTAAAACAATTAACATACTTATAGAATTAACTTTGTTATTAACACTATTTTAATTTATTTTGTACTCTCTTAAATCTTCTCCGCACACAAATAAAGTATGAATAAGTATGAAAGGGAGGAAATGAGATTGGATTTGACAAATGCATATATCTTCCATAAACTCCACATGGAAGACATGACAAGAGTGGTAAGTGAGAACGATTTTAAAGGAAAACAATAACTCTCATCACAAATCCATAATAATGGTCACAATTCACATCCACAAAGAAGGATGGTCCACGATTTTCCTTCATTAGAAAGCTATATGCTTCATGAGTGTGCATGGGCGACTATATATGCTCATTGGCTTTTAGAGCACCATCTATTTATGTGAAATTAAACCGTGAAGCTACTAGTGAGAGTTAATGATACATGATAGTGATAAATCATAAGTGATTGTACCCTAAGTTATCCATAAATTTCAGTTAAAAATGGATCATTTTAAAGAACCCGTGTTTGAATTATGGCAAAAATAATCATTGTTTTTACTGACTTTCAACCGAATGAACTTTTAAAATTATTGGTGTCTTTTTCATGAGAATCGGAGGTTAAATATAGAGAAGAAAGAAAAAAATACATGATCATACATGTTAGAAATTTATTTTGCATCGCTGTCCTTTTTGGTACATCACACTCCAAAAACATAGTTAAATATCAATTACATCAATATCAAAACTCACCTGGCATTAAGCTTATGTGGACTAAATTTCACAAAAAATAAATTGCTTAAAATCAATGGTTTGTTGAGCATGATATCATGTATAAAAATAGTAGTTGTTTGTAGGGCTAGTGGTACCCCCTCACCTAATCACGTTAAAGAGAGTATCTCTTAACATAAAGTCAGCAACAAATATCAATTCTTGCGTAACCATAGGGTGTGTGACCATGTGGTTTTAGGTTCATCTGCTCACTGATTAAGCAAAGGAACAATCATCTTTGTTCAAAGAATTAAACCCAACAAACAAAGGAAGAGACAAGTATATAAGAAATTACACAAAGAAAGTCAAGGGTGTTTTTTTAGATGAAACAAGACATGGCAAGTTTCTCTTGGATTTTTTTAACTGAATTTATACCTAAAACAATGTTGAATCAACGGTCGGTGACCTGATTTTAAGCAACCTCAAAAATATATTCAATTTCGGGTTGATATTATAAAGTGTAGTTCTTTGTACAATTAATCATTCCAAAAGAGAACAGTAATTTATTGTTTAAGGAAAATGTTAACAAAAATGGTAATTTTTTTATGAAATATTTGACTTTCTTATAGAATAATTTTTTATTTTAGAATCCTTAAAAATAGTACTATGGAGCATAGTTTTAAAACTCGGCTCGAACCGGCCGGTCGAACCGGTGGGTAGGCCGGTTCGAGCAGACCTTTGGATCGGCCATGTAGTTAGCTCGACAAGAACCGGTCAAAACCGGTAAAACTTGGTAAAAACCGGTGACTCGGCCGAGTATTTGGTTGGACCGGTTTGATGCAAGAAGATATTTTAATTAAATTATGCTGTAAAAAGTAGTGTTGGTGGAAGTTGAACTCATGACCCAACTATTAAAGAAAACTCTCCAAGCCACTGAAACACTATTAGTTTTTGTGTTCAATTTGCTTTTACTATGATTACAATAACACATGTTTGGATAAAGATCACTGCCTATATTACCATCTCGTCAAAATATTCATCATAAAACAAATACCTTTCAATTTTCTTTTATTTTTTTATGGTAAAAATACCTCATAAAATAAACTTATATAATCTTTATCAAAATCATCTTTAAAAAAAAAAAACCTTTGTCAAACTCATAAGCATATATAATTATCAAGCTCAAATATTTCATTTAAAACTCAAAATAATTAGTCTATAAAATTATGTTTGTTGGATATTTATTTTTATTCTATTCTATATGTGTCATTATTTTAGTTTTTGGAGTGACTGAGTCACCGTTTCAATCCGATTTAATCTGATTAAATACTTATACATATTTAATTTAAACACTGAGTTATCTAATCGAGTCATCTAGTTTGATCCGATTCAATCATGCGGTTCAACCAGTGACCTAATGGTTCGACCATCGACTCAGTGACCCAATGTCTCTGCCGAGTCGATGACCGAGTCGAGTTTTAAAAGTATGCTATGGAGACACTGGTAAACAAATTTTTTTGTTTAATTCAAATAGTCGTCTCTAATAGTTTAGCGTACATCTCAGATAATCTTGTAAATTTAAACATAGTATTAAACATAAGATGTACACCGTAAACTATAAGCTTGAATAATAATAGAAATGTACTAACACTCACTTTACAATATGGGACATAGACATAATTGGTCAAACTCTAAGCACAATTACCATGTGTTTTTTATTTGTATTTTTCCTATCTTTTTATTTTTGAACTGGGTTTTTGTTCTAACAATTCTCTTGCATCGGACGGTTGGGTTAACCTTTTATTTGTATATGGATCATCCCACTTATACATATTATAAAACATTTACTTTTTCATCTAATAGACATAGGACTCTTATAAGAAACAGAAAGAAAGGAATTGTATAATGTAATTGGTAATTACAAGTTTACAAGTACTGAATAGTAGAAGTAATGTTAGCTATAGCAAAACTCACTAACTATTGGTGCAAGTAATACTAACACACAAGGCTTTTATTTATATGACTAAGCATTTGCATATTTCTTCATATTATCCGATGTGCGACATTTTCTCATTATTATTGATATCCTCCTACAAGTTGTATGGTCTGAAAGAGAGATGCAACTTGGACAGTAAGTAATCGAACCTAGGACGAAGCAGGGGTTTGGTTAGAATATCAGCAAGTTGATCATCGGTAGAAACAAAGGATACTCGAAACTTGCCATGTTGAACATTTTCTCGGACAAAATGATAGGCTAAGGCTATATGTTTCATCCGAGAATGAAATACAAGATTAGCACTAAGGTGGGTAGCACCAAGATTGTCACAATAGATGATTGGATTGGTTGTTGGAGTGTGGCCAAGTTCAGTGAATAGGGAAAGGACTCATAGCAGCTCACTTGTCGTGTCAGCCAAGGCTTTATATTCTGCTTTTGTGGAAGATCGAGCAACATAACGTTGTTTTCGAGAGCTCTGAAAGATGGTTGTGCTGCCAAGATATAACAGATAACCAGTGGTGGAGATATAATCATCGTTGTCGCCTGCCCAGTCCGCATCCAAGTATGCATGGAGATTGGGTGGGGCTGTCGTTGAGATGAAGACGCCTTTGTCACAAGAATCCGCCAAGTATCTGAGCACTCTTTTGAGTGCAGACCAATTAGCCATTCTGGGATTCTGCATGAATTGGGTGAGTTTGTTTGTGCTGAAGGCAATGTCTGGGCGAGTAAGACTCAAGTATTAGAGGCTTCCAACGAGCGCTCGATGCTCAGTTGGGGACGGTAAGAGATTACCAGAATCCTTGAGTAACTTATATGTGGCAGACAATGGAGTGGATGCTAGTTTTGTATCTGCCATGCCTGATTTATGAAGTAGATCAGTGATATATTTCCTTTGGGAAAGGAATATACCCGCAGTAGAGGGAATCACTTAGACCCCCAAGAAATAATTAAGACATCTAAGGTCTTTTAAAGAAAAGTGAGCGGCGAGTGTGGCAATGAGTGTGGAGACCTCTGCAGGAGAACTCCTGGTGACAATGATATCAACAACATATACTAATAAGTACAGTGTAACACCTGGTTTATGGTGGATAAATAAAGAGGCATCAGTAGTGGAGTTGACGAAGCCAAGAGATAATAGGAATACATCGAAGTTCTGTATATCAGGAACGAGGTGCTTGCTTTAACCCATAAAGTGCTTTTTTGAGGCGACAAATATGATCAGGGAAGTTTTTGTTGACAAATCCAGGTGGTTGTAACATGAATATTCCTCCTTGAGCGTACCTTGGAAGAACACATTGTTGACATCAAGCTGACGAAGGGACCATCCTTGACGAATTGCAAATGTAAGGACAATTCAAATAGTCATCGGTTTTGACAACTAGATTGAATGTTTCTATGTAGTCACAACCAGAGCATTGATGAAATCCTTTGGCAACTAGTCGTGCTTTGTAACGATCAATGGAGCCATCAGGATTTCGTTTGATACATAAAACCCATTTACACCCAACTAAATTCTGAGCAGATGACCGGCTAACAAGATCCCATGTGTTATCGTTGTGCAAGGCATCCAATTCAGATTGCATAGCCGAGCGCCAGGGTCACGAAGGGCTTGAGTGATATTGATGGGCTCGACATGACATTAGGGGCGAACATGAAGGTTAAGCTTTTTGATGGGTTTAACAATGTTCATTTGAGAACGGGTAATGATCCCATCGACATTGGTTAACTGGTTTTTGTGTGGGCGAGCAGTGGGTGGGGGTGGTGGTGGAGGCGTTGGTGATGAAGTAATGTGGGACAGTTCATTGGATGTTGGGGGGCGACCTCATTGGAGTTTTGTGAAGTGGGCGAAGATGTTTGTGTGGGTTGGGCTAGCTCACTAGAGGTTTGTGAGTATGGCGACTGTTGTTAAGTGGTGTGGGCGGGGTCATTGGGCATTGGTGATGACGGCACAGATGGGTGAGTGATATGGATGAGTTCATTTGGGATTGGAGTTGCAGGATGTTGAATGATTTGGGTGAGCTTGTTTTGGTTTGGCGAAGCGAGCGTCGAATCTGGGGCGAGTGCCTGTGTTTGAGTAGCAAGGGAGCTAAATGGAAATTTCGATTCTACAAACTTTACATGGCGAGAGGTGTAAATCTTGCCCGTTGTGGGATCGAGACACAAGTATGCATGTTGATCAACCGAGTAACCTACAAAAACACACATAGTAGACTTTGGTGCAAGTTTATGGTTAGCATATGGCTTAATCCAGGGAAAACACAAACATCTAAAACATTTTAATTTATGATAGTCCGGGTTAATGTTGTGCAACTTGAAATAGGGTGATTGGTACCCAAGAATTGGAGTGGGAAGGAGACTTATAAGGTAGGCTGCAGTAGTCATGGCATGAGGCCAATAGGTGAGGGGTAGGCCTGAGTGATGGAGAAGGGCGAGACCAGTCTCGACTGTAACACCCCGTTTTCCCAACAATGTAAATAATACAAATAATCAGAGTATTCAACGTAAAACGGGATACCACACTACATTTAAAATATAAATAGAGTAAAGTTACTATTTATTAAAACAACCTTGTCAAAATTTCAATGACATTGCAGCGGAAAATAGATTCATAGTTCAACAACTTTGGCGCTACGGCCTCATCATAAATAACTTAATTAAAAATCTTAATTCAAAAGGTTCAACAACATAGTTCATAATTAATATGCAACAGTGGAAAACAAGCAAATAATCCTCATCCCGTTACGTATCAGAGCGACCCTAAGACGACGCATGAGAGAGTCAACTCACATCAGCAGCTAATCCAGGTTATTTGCATGTTACCCACGTAGAGGCAACATTCAAACAGAAGGGGTGAGATTTCACATTCAATAATAACAAGCATATAATTCATCAACGGAATTTAACAACCTAAACAATAATAATTAACAACAATAATAGTTCACATATACTTATTATCAATAATGTTTCACATATGCTTCATTTATTTCTACTTAGCATTAAAATCAACAACAACTATTCAACAACGACGACGACAACTCAACATTAACGACAATGCAACGACACAATGACAAACTTGACTATGCAATATGCATGTGGTACCAATCAACGTGTTAGAGCATAGGCTCTCAATTCAACGTGTAGAGCAGTGGCTCTTAAAGCAACGTGTGGAGTATAAACTCCTAAAATCAACGTGTGGAGCATCGACTCCTAAATCAATGTGTAGAGCATAGGCTCTCAAATCAACGTGATATGAATGATTAACATTCAACAGGGCATGAGCCCCCAACTTTATGAGTATGCATGGACTCAACAACTTAATCAACAACAATGTACGACAACAACGACTTGCCAACATCAACAACAATGACGACCAACAACATTATAATCTCATAGATATTCATCATTTAATTGCAACATCATATAGTCATCATGTTAATTCAACATATGCATTCATATAGTAATTCATCAACATATATACATACCTTCATGTAATATTTCATCAACAAGTTATTCATATAATAGACCATCAATGTGTACAT
>Ga0228711_1004822_pt1 | contig 20636 bp, 13 predicted proteins | sample MedpolnodulmetaG_2_FD_177996 | JGI IMG/M metagenome (GOLD analysis project Ga0228711, IMG submission 177996) | Root nodule microbial communities from Medicago polymorpha collected in Santa Monica, California, United States - brown nodules | ecosystem: Host-associated > Plants > Roots > Nodule... | reverse complement strand
CAATTGATTGCTGCACATGAGTTTAGATCGCGGCACATGAAGTATGGATTGGATTGTTGCATCGTGAACTATTTTTACACCGGCAATACTAGACGATGTTATATCAACGATGGTTCCCAAAGTCAATGAGTTTAGTATGATGGAATGATGAAGGAGACGGACGGTGGAGATGAATATGCTGCAGCATTGTTAATTTTGCTTATCATGTCAATAACAAGTGTGCACCAAACACATGATAGGATAAAATAATGCTATCATTTTTTTATCATGTGTGCACCAAACGCATGATATGATAAGTGTTTATCATGTCAGTATGATATCCTATCTTTATCCATTTTCTAATTCTATCATGTCTATATCATATCATGCGTACCAAACGGCCCCTAAAACCTTTGTGGATGTCAATGCTTTACCCCCATCCCCACCCGAACCAACCCACATAAATCATACCTTAGATGAAATTCTCCCTCTACTTCATCTCACCATGATGATGAACATTCAGATTATAATAGTTCATCTTCAATCGAAGATGTAACCCACATATTCAATCAAGTTGCTCCACCACCGCCCATTCCTACACCATATACCACATTTGATGAAGAGATTCCTATTGACATTAAATTTACATCTACACAAATTATGTAACATGTTAAAGCTTCTAATGTTGTTCTTAAAAATATTAGTTATTAGCAGTTACAGAAAAATGCAGTTAGCCAAAATTGAATCTCTCAAGGCAAAGCTTTCAAAGTGGTTTATCCAAACCTCCATCTAAACCAAGATCCACATGAAAACCTGCATCTAAAAACACCCATATTACCATTCAAACTCCACCAAACAACCCATCAATTTTTGAATCTGCAGAAGCAACTGCAAGTATTCTAGAACCAGAAATTGTACGAGAGCCTCCAACCACCAATGATCCAGAAAATGATTTCAATCAATCATATGTCTTTGCCACCATTCATGTGTCTCAGATTTTCAACACCCTTCTGGCCTCTCTTAACACTAGACCACCAAGAAGAAATCCTGAACCTCAATTACCAACATAGAATCTACTCAAACTCAACCTATCTTATCCATCAATAGCACTATCAATCATAACAAAGCTCAGGAACCATCCGTCTTAGAAAGGATTCTAATGTATGAGAAGAGAAACGCAGATTTGATGGAACAACTGAGAAGTCTTGCTTAAAGTGTATCAAATCTCAAGCAGCTTCTAGCAAACATGCAAAAGAGAATGGTGACTTAGCAAGCCTGTCAGGATGAATTGAAGTCTAATGTGAAGATTCTGATGGATTTGCTCTTTAAGGAACCTTATGACACTTTTGATCTCTTCTTTGTTTATTTTTGTCTGGACAATGAAGCTTTACATTGTACTATGAAAACTCTTCTATTCTATATAAAGTCACTTCTAATTTTGTTAATATTCCTTATTTTTTGCTGATGACATAAGGAGGAGAAAATATAGGATAAGAGGAAAAATAATATATAGTGATAACAAGGGTGAAACAACGTACACAATAATAATTTTTTTAATAATGAAAAATAAAAAATATTGTGCTTAATTGATAAACTCATCAGACTCTGATAAGGTATCATATTGGATTTAATCAGAGCTTGCAAATCTCAGTGTAACCAAAAATTTGATATCTTGTTGATGTTCTGATTTGCTATATTGTTACTTGTTATGATGCACTCAAGAGTGATTACGAATGAATTTAATTTACCCGGATAAGACTTAGGGGGAGCTTGAAAACCTCACCTTAATGGACTATCATAGACTCAAGGGGAGCTTGAAAACTTATGAACCTGAGACTGTCAGACTCAGGGGGGAGCTTGCAAACCTCAAACACTAAAGTCTAACTGCTAATTAGATTAACAACAATTGTTCAAAATACTTGTGTTTGTCATCATCAAAAAGAGGGAGATTGTTGGAACAAGAGTGGTTCATACAATTCCTCTAAGGTTTTGATGATAACAAAGTATTGAAGAACAATTAGAATACTACCATATATTCAAGTGTGCAGAATCCAATAATGAATCTATCAATGAAGGATGAACATATGGAGAGCATCAAAAGGACAAAGAGAAGCCTAAAAGACAATGGCAGAAGATCTGAAGAAAGGTCAACCAGAAGTCAACATCCTTAGTAGAAGGATGCCACAAAGAAGCTAAAGAGTTACCTGAACAGATTCTGTGAAGGTCATCAGACTCAGAAGATAACGACAGACTTGGATGACCCTCATATTCGAGAAAATACCAAGGGACCCAGAATCCATGTAGGATTTGTCTTCTTCTATGAACTTTCCCTATCATAGTATCTGATAGAGGAATTCTTTTGTCTTCTTCTATCCACGTGTGCAAACAGACAAAGGACATCATGAACAAAAGGAATGCAACAAAAAAAATTCTATTTTCAACAAAGGAAATTCAAAGGACTAATTAACATAATTATCCATATCAAGTAAAGGGTCAACATTCTTGATTGAAGATTCTCAATGACTCTATTTGCGCTGACACTCTTCTCCAACGTCTCTCAAATGACTACCTCTACAAGGAGCTGAATCCCTGAAGAAGATCAACAAGACTCTGCTATTTTACTATGCCATTACTCTGTCAAATCTAATAGCGCAAAATATATTTGTATTCAAGTTCATATCTTAGAAATCCTAATGAGTCTATTCATTGTTCAGTTTACACTACCATTGTTAAATCTAGTGTAAGAACAAATTGATTTGTTTATTGCTGTAAACATTTATAAAGTCTCTCGCCTGTGTGATTGAGAATACAAGTCTCTTGGTGAAACCTTGAGAAATTACGATGTCTCAATCAATTGTGATTGTGCAAGGTGAAGTCTCTTGTAGTTGTCATTAAGCAAGGAAGTCTTTAGGTAATGTCCTAGAGTATGGAAGTCTTGAGCAGTTGTGCTTGAGCAATGAAGTCTCTTGGAAGAGTCCTAGAGCAATTTGTAATCCTGTACGATTATAGTGAAATCCCTTGGAAGTTCAAGGGGACTAGAATACTCCTATGTTGTGGGAGGAACTAGTATAAAATTGCTTTTGTGTCTGCTTTGTCTGTCTTTGTCTCTTTATCTTTGTGTCATGTACTTATCCACTACATTCAGACCCTATGTCAAAATATGTATACCTCAAATTCTAAGCAGGTTAATAACACCAAGAAAAAGAAACCATAAAAAGGCAACACAATTCAACCTCCCTTCTTGTGTTTTTCTCACCTTCATATTCCAAGACCCAAGACAAGTTTCATGGAAGAAAACACTAAAAAGGTGAAAACGTACTGCCGAGCTATTGCGGTGTGCCCTGGGTGTGTAGAAACTGCAATGGTGCAACCCTAGTGTCAATCCACGTGTGAGGCACATGCGCATCCAGGAGAAAACAACTTTTTGCTGTTTTTCTCATTCATGTTTGAGGAAATAGCCCAATTTTCAGGCCAAACCCATTTTGAAATCAACTTAAAAATAAAACTCTTATTCACAAATGCTAGGAGATCCAAGGGAGGAGTCTTTTTCCTTAACCTTTGTATATATGATATTATTTCATTTGTAATTTATTTCTAGTTACTGTGAGTAGCTAAACTCTTATTGGGCAGGATTCTAAGATGAACCTATATTTTATTTGTTGGATTAATTTTAATTAAGTCTTTTATTCAGTTATTTTATGTTTCATGTTTAATTTTAGTATGCAAAGGTCTTAATGTTTTCATCAGATCTAGTGAGATGACATACCTAAGAAAGATGTCTGAACTTAGAAATAAAACGAAATCCTATTATGAACGTTGCTTAGTAATTTTACTTTTATCTCCTTCGTAAGGTAGACAATCTAGGCTTGCCCGTTTCTAGAACTACTAAGGTAAGATATGGTATGTTGAAGTACTTCTAAGACTCATAGATAAATGAGAGCCTTTAGATGACAATTTAGGAATTCTTCTTCTTCTTATTATTCTTCATCTCTGTTTCAATTACCTTTGAGAGAGGTAGACCTTACACTGCAAACTAGTGAATGCGTGTGTAATCGCTTCAGGATTGATGACCCTAAGACCACATAAAGCCTAACCAATGTGTCAATTCGGTGCAACTCAATCGTTGGAGAGGTATAAATACCACACAAAATCATCACTTAAATGAGAATCATTTAATCAATCCCTGAATAACCGACTGTTACATTAATCGAACAAATAAATAGAGGAGATTCGAGGAATCTTAACCTCCGCTAACATTCTCCAATCAAAACCAGGTTACTAAGGCACAACTGATTCGCAAAATCAGATTTAACTTGCAAAAACTCCCCCATTTACAATTTTTATTTACTATTTTTACTTTATATTCTGTTTTAAAATTAGTAATGCTAGTTGCCTAGTTGAATCGACAATCTCTGATTCACTTATCACTTTATTACTTGATAACGATGATTTGATACACATGCCGAAATTATCCATTAGTTATTGGGTCAATCAATTGACTCATTTATCCATATTGTTGTATTCTCATATTTTCGTGTTTCTTTATATATAGCGTTCATTTGTAATAAAGTTATACACACAAGAGATATTGAAACTCTCACTTTTCTCTCCTTCCCTCCATCATCTCTATTTTTCATAGCAATGAATGTTTTTGTTTCAAACACAAAAACTAACCCAACCGCATAAGAATACTCCCTCTGCCTCAAATTAATTCCCACATTTGAATTTTTCATTGTTCTTATGACAATTATTAATTTTATTTATTTAAATACTATAATTAGCATCAATTATCGTCAGTGGCATAATTAAATGAAATGAAATAGAATAAATAAGGATATATAAAAGGAAAAAAATGTTACAATAATATATTAAGGTAATATTTATTTTGAAACAGAAAAAAATGAAACAAATGATAATTATTATCCTCTCTGTCATTATTAACAAAAAAAACTACGTTTTAGAGGATGAGATATGAGACTACAGTTCCAAATACATTTTCTGGTTTTTTAAAAGAAAATGTTAACAAGTGCCCTAAGGACACTCTTTAAGAACTTAAAATAGTAAGTTTTTATGAAAAATTGTGTATTCAATACATCGAAAATTGAAGTGTTAAATTTTTTAAAGAATAATTTCTTAATTGATAAACCTTAAAGGGTGTTGCCAGGGCATTCGTTAAGAAGAAACTTTTTAATATTCTTCTCTTACCATCTTTGTTTGCGTGCAAGGGAGGCAGAACACGTAACAATGTTATCATATAATAATAACATGTGTGAGCAATGTATTGGAGAAAAAGGTCAAACAAAAATTTTAAATTATTAATTTTCTCTCTACTATTAATATTGTATACGTGATGGATCCTCTCACATTTGTGTTGATGATTCATAATCAAACAAGAGAAGCAAAGTAGAGTAGCTGTGATCATTGAAGGAGTTTCAGAATGGTAAAGAAAGAAGAATTTCTGAGAGAAAACGGTTTTGAGAAAGAACAAAAAGAAGTCTCACGCAGTGACTTCCCTTCTGACTTCGTCTTTGGAGTTGCCACTTCTGCTTATCAGGTACGTCATCAAAGTAGATTCACACTGTCTCAATGTAGATTCATTGTTAGCTAAACTTTCAATTTAATCTCTAACTTCTTCTTCGGAGTCTCCACTTCTGCTTATCAGGTTCCTTAGTACCTAAACTATCAGTGTTTTTTTAAATAACTTGGTGTTTGAAATGCTATTTGGTGTCTATACTATAAAAACTAAATAACAATCTATTAAGTTAGTCATCTTTGCACCCATTTGGGGTTGGCATAGTGGTTGACTTGGGATCTTGGAGTGTGTTCCTCTCAAAGTCTCAGGTTCGATTAACTCCGGTGCCAATTTCGGTGGGCAAGAACTTTGCTAAGCTCTGGCTTAGAATGGGGCTCCCACAAGTGGGCGGTGGGATTGGTCCCCTGGAATTAGTAGGTCCTTGGATTGGATACCGAGTTTTAAAAAAAAAAAAAATTTAGTCATCTTTGGCATTGTTTAGATGGGACATAAATTGAAAAAATAGTATGTAAAAATATTTATGCAATTTTAATAGTTTACTTAATTATAATTCCGAAATAGCAAGCTTGAAATTTGAACTGTCGGGTATTGATGCATCGGTCACTAATGCGCCGATTGCAGGAATCTAGAGATCAATTATCTTGATCTTGAAATTGAAAATTTACTGTTGATTATTTATTGCTTTGTTGTGAAAAAAAATGCAGATTTGAGCTTGCTTTGATTTCTTTGCTTTTGCTTTCTTTTTGTTATAGTTGTTTTTGGTCTGTTTTTAACTTGCATCAAAGATACATTTATATAACATGACTTAGACGAACTCTTCTATGATATTCTAACATATCCATGGTTTTCTATGTTTCTAATTTTTATGTTAAATTATTTTGTTGTTGATCCTATAATTTTGTAAAAGTTAATTACAAATTCTAACTTATAAATGACTTCATTTTTGAAATAAATCATTGTATATATACAAAAAAAATACACATGAGTGGAAGGCAAATGACATGCCTTTTTCGATGGCAAAACTAATCTTTGTTTTTAACCGGTGGTCTAACGACTAACTTGTTGCTTGTTTCTAGATAGAAGGTGCTAGCAAGGAGGGTGGTAGAGGTCCTAGTATATGGGATGCCTATGCATATACCGAAGGTATGTGAATCATTTCCTCAATTTGCTCAAATTGTGCTCCTTGATGATTCATTACTTACTATTTGCTTGTTGTTTTGGTAGGAAAAATACTAGACAAAAGCAATGGCGATGTAGCAGTTGATCATTACCATCGTTATATGGTCAGTGATATCTTTGTTTTGCTTAAATATTGTGTATGCCAATTGTCTAGCATTAGTCTTTTGCTTAGATATTATCATCATATATGATATCGTTTTAATCTATGTAGCTGACTCAACCAAGTGAGGAAAGATTTTTGCAGCTGTGCATATTGTCTTTTGAGATTGATTTTGGTTTAGAAATTAATACTAGCATTTAAATGTTGCTTCACATGAGACTGGTTATTTTTGTCCCCAATTTAATACTTTTGATGAAGTTTTACCAATGATTTTGGTTTTAAGCACGAATGCGTGAAAGTGGTATTCAATTTTAGTACTTTTTTGTATCTTACTATTATGTCTGTAACTGTCAAGATCATGTCGTGCACGTAAATTTCAGATTTTAACTTTCTTAATGTAACTATGTGAACAGGAAGATATTGATCTTATAGCCAAGTTGGGTTTCAACGCTTACAGATTTTCAATTTCTTGGTCTCGTATTTTCCCTGGTATGTTTTATTACTGATGAATTCTAAATACATATCTTCTTTATATGGTTCAGTCTTAATTAAATTATTTCCATGTCCATGAGAGCCTTAAGCCTAGAAGTTTATCAACTCCACCGTCATCAATACTTGGTCAATAGTTAATATTTGCCTCTTTTGGCTCATAAAGACATGTTTACAGCAGATGATTAAAGGCGTAAATTAAGTCTTTTCTGGGAGGGAATGGCCCTTGCCCAACAGATAAGATGGTAAAGTTACAAAAAGATAATTTGTGGATACTGAGTGCTGACATTTTAATTGCTGTTTTATATTTCTGTTATCTACGACTTGATCTGATAAAGCATTTACATTTTAGTGCATTTTACTTTGAATGAGTTTTTCAGGGATAGTTTTTCTTTCTCTACCACTATTAGTATCACTTGCAACTATTTATGAAACCCTGCCACTAATTTTAGGACTTCAGAAGATGAAATGATGAGTTTGGGTTAAACTTTAAAGAAAAATGAAAAGGTCTTTCAAATTTTAAATTTAACATTTTTTCATCTTTCCGGATAGGAGAGGGCAATTTTTGGATATAGAGGGGATGACTTTGTAATGTGCAGATTTCTCCAAAGAGAAAAGTGTTATGTATAGCAAAATAAAAAAGAAGCAAGGAATGCAGAGATTTTACCCTCAATTTGAATCTGATAAAAATGTGACACATATTGTTCACATATTCCCATTCTAGCTAACCTGCCACATGGCTACTTTGTTACTAATTTCATCCCATACTCTCACGCGATCTATCAAGATAGCCATAAGATTTTTAGCCAGTTTATGTTACAGAGTGTCTTTTTTAATTTCATACCATCCTTTCTGAGATGTGGTTTTGAGGATAGTAACATCGTTTGTCTTGTCCCTAAAACCATTATTGTTAGGTTTTACATATACGACAACAGTTCTTAATTACTTCTTACATTAATATGTTTGATTTGGTTTGTAGTGCTATTGATAATTACAGAATCTTTAGATTTCATTATATTATATTGCAATGGTTTATGGGTGTAGATGGCTTAGGAACCAATATCAATGCTGAAGGGATAAGATTTTACAACAACATTATCAATGCTCTTCTTGAAAAAGGTATTGTCTACAAAAACCTACTTTGCCTTAATATTTTTGTCTCTTTTATCAGCCATATATATTAATTCATTTCCCACAGGTATTCAACCTTTTGTAACTTTGTACCATTGGGATCTTCCACTGCATCTTGAAGAGTTAATGGGAGGATGGTTGAATAAAAAAATCATGTAGGTATCATCTAACTGAGTATGGTTAGCAGCTTCCGCAGGAAGTATTCGATGCCAAGTTTGATTATGGTCATGCTAAGCACGCCCTTTTGACTCTATTTAATTTGTTATTGGATCTTACCTATTAATTTCTTACTTATAAATTTTATTACTGAATGGCGTGATCATATGTGGCGTGTGGCAGAGAATATTTTGCAGTCTATGCAGATACTTGCTTTGCAAGTTTTGGCGATAGAGTGAAGAACTGGATTACTATTAACGAGCCCCTTCAAACCGCAGTTGGTGGGTATGATGCTGGAGTTAATGCTCCTGGAAGATGTGAAAATAGATCAGTAGAACCATACTTGGCAGCACATCATCAAATCTTAGCCCATGCAGCAGCGGTTTCCATTTACCGAAGCAAGTACAAGGTCAAAGACTATACTTTTTCCTACTTGTTAGATTACATTTATTTTGTTTTGTCTGTTATATTTTTATGCTTGTCTCCTGCTCGGAAAAAATGCTTTCAATCCTCCTATATAGCAACTACTCTCATTAATAGCATAACTTCGTAGCACAGTTTTATCATTTGAAAAAAACGTAGAAGAAAACAGTCAAACTAAAGGCAAATTCTAAAATGTTATTTTTTAGAATACTTTGATTTAATGTTAGAGTATCTTAGTTTCTCTCCTAGAATCAGTTTCTAATCTTAGATTAGTTTCTAGGGTTATATGTAATTCTCTTTAAGATACTTTCTCAATGTTCCAGGATAAGCAAGGGGGACAAGTGGGGTTGGTGGTAGACAGTGAATGGGCAGAGCCTAACTCTGATAAGATTGAAGATAAATCGGCTGCTGCAAGACACCTAGATTTTCATCTTGGCTGGTAGATTCCTATACATTTGTTCTATATTATTGGTTTTCGTAAGAGTTTCAGAGATTTTCCAATTTATATAAATGCATGAAGATTTGTGGACACACAAACTTGCAAAGGTATACATACATTTTTGCGTTTAACGTTGGAAATGATCTTCTAGTTTCTTCTATTCTCTAAATATTAAACTCAAAACAGCAAAAGGTCTGGGTTTTTCTTCGATGCTTGTGAACACTAGAAATTGAAGGTTGAGGATATTTAACCTTGGTTTAAGATGCATGCTTATGATAGAATATATTCTTAACCAGGTTCTTGAATCCACTATATTATGGAGACTATCCTGAAGTTATGCGTGAACGACTTGGAGACCAGCTTCCGAAATTTTCAGAGGAGGATAAAAAATTTCTTTTGAACTCTTTGGACTTTATTGGTCTAAATCACTATACAACAAGGTTAATTTCACATGTGACAGAAAGCACCGAAGAATGCCATTACGACAAGGCACAACAGATGGACAGAATTGGTAAACAATTTGATTGTCGTAACATTTTCTGAACTATATATCCAAAATGTATCTTCCTTGATGATTGAGCTGTTTTTCACAGTTGAGTGGGAAGGCGGGGAGCTCATTGGTGAGAAGGTATATAACGTCTATGTCTCTCTGTCGGTGTATTGTAATATATATATACAAGACCAAACATGCAAGTTTATATTCTATGTGCATAGAACAGGCAGCATCAGAGTGGCTATATGCTGTTCCTTGGGGTCTTCGGAAGATTATTAATTACATATCGCAAAAATATGGTACACCGATATATGTCACCGAGAATGGTACGTGAGTTTTCTTTTCCTTCTTGTCCACTTAAAGAAAACAAATAGGGAATGAACCACTCGATAGAAAATCGAGGTAGAACGAAATCACGCGTGTCTATATATCTCTATTGAATCTTCTGTAGTGTTTGTCCCCTTCTGTTGTGTATTAATATACACCAATTTATCCTGTTGTGTATTGTTTCTAACTTGTCTCTAAAATGAATGGATATTGAAAGTATTTACGTTATTAAGTCTGAAATAATGGTGAACTATAAAAAAGAATGGAAACATGTGTAAATGGACGAGTGTGAGATATGTTATATGGTTCAACAAGGAAAAGTGGATGCAATGTGTATTTTGAGAGCTGCAACCTAGGAATATGATTGGCACTGCATAATCCTGATTAGATGGCATAAGGTTGAAGATGTGTTAACAATAGGATCCGCGGCTCTGATTTAATAGATGATAAATAGATTTTATATGACTGGACCAGAACTTTATAAAATGGTTTTCATATTTCTGAGGCTGTCTTTCCATTTAACAGGTATGGATGATGAAGACAATGATAGCTTGTCACTAAATGAGATGCTAGATGACAAAATGCGAGTTCACTATTATAAGGGATACCTTGCATCAGTTGCGCAGGCTATAAAGTAAGATTTCCAATTTTTTCAAATTAATGAGTATTATGAATAGAGAGAATTGAATAAAAATAAATTTCTCATTAACGAATTAAGCTTGTACAAGTTGTATATATACACAAGAGTGTCTCTATGTTGGCTTACCATGTGTAACAATCACAAAATCACTAACTCTTAACTGTCTAATGATTACTTGTTACACAAGTAATCATTCTCTAACTAATTGTCTGTCTACTGATCCGCAAGTAATCCTTCCTTAGCTGATATGATGTGATAATAAGTAATATAAAAATGAAGTATATGGTTATACCTTGTGATCCCACTTAACTAAATATTGATTTTCTGCATTCCTTATTTATTGCATGGTTTAATGTTTTCTTTGAACCTTATTATGCATATGTCAGTCGCTAAACAAGTTTATAACAATACAACTTTCAGAACTTGAAATGGTTTTTTTCGATGGATAGTTATAAACTTTGAAATAAATGATGATTGACCTATTTGCTTAAAAACATTGAAAGTTTAGAACAGGGTTAGAAACTTGGTCTTTGTTAATTGAAAATCATAAAAGCCTTTCTGATCTATACATAACATAACAACTGATCGAGTAAAATCGTTTGAGCTTCAAAACAGAATAAAAATCTTAATCAGACACGCCTAAAGTTTTGTCTATCATTTGAATGCACAGGGATGGAGCTGATGTGAGAGGACACTTTGCATGGTCATTACTGGACAACTTCGAATGGGCTCAAGGTTATACCAAACGTTTCGGATTGGTCTATGTAGATTACAAAAATGGACTCACCAGGCACCCAAAGTCTTCTGCGTATTGGTTTTTGCGGTTTCTTAAAGATGGGACAAACAAGAAGGGTAAAGAAGAGTAGTTCACTTTCACCGTTATGTGTCTTACCAAATACTACTAGAAAATAATGCAAGACCAAATACTTCTGTCATTGTTTGGATGCTTTGCATAAACTAGAGTGGATTTCTCGAGTTATTTATGACTGCATCAAATCTTATGTTTCATATGCCTTTAAAACTCCATTATTTATATTTGTCTTAGCTTTTAATCTGCTTCTATTTTAACCAAGCAATTGAGCTCAAGTGGTTGATGAGCCTCACCGAGGACGAATCATTTAGGAGAACATGAGTTCGATTCTTAGGTGGAACAATTATTGGCCAGACTATCCTTACCTCACGGCCGAACTCTAAATTACCAGGACCGCTTTCCTCTAGGAACCGCAGGGTTAATGCCAAAAATAAAAATAAAAATCTGCTTCTATTTTCATTTTGAATGTTAGTAGTTTTCTTGTATTGTGAAAATTGCTATTGTGGCCGTGCTAGATTGTTTTTTGAAGCTACATACATTTTTTTCTCCACATCTTTTTGAAAACAACACATTTCTAAATTAAATTTGCAGAAAATTGATATCTTATGAAAGTAATACTTGTAACAGTTGAGATGGATCCTTTTCAAAAAAAAAAAAAAAAACAGTTGAGATGGATCAAATCATGAAGTAGACGATGATTATGGTGAACTACAATATTTTGAGATTCTAATTTTGATTGATTTTGTTGTTTCACATGTAATAGATTGTTACTTCGTAATTTTGAAATATTTTAATTAGGCCTACAATTCTGGGTCATTTTAGATACTTAGTGTGAATTCGTGAGCTTAACTCAATTGATAGGAACAATGCATAATATATACAAGGTTCGGAGTTCAAACCCTGAAAAAAAATTACTTATTCTTCTACAAACAATTTGGGCTATAGAGTGCGACAATCGAAAGATCAAATTAAATCATATAAGTGAAAGGGGTGGGAATAGACTAGGCCTAGCTAGGCTTTGCAAGACTTGAGCTTGGCCTGTCAATTTTTTTGAAGGCCTAAGCCTGGCCTGCGGCCTGCCAACCTGGCCTTCTGAAAGTCTGATACGGCCTGCAAGCATGTTTAAAGGCCTATTTCATATGAACATCCTTAAATAAGCAATGCGATCTAAATTTAAATAGATTAGCGAACTAATATATCAATTAGATTAAACTCTCTTTTGATAATCAACATGAGTTTTGAGGGAATTTGACTATCAATTGTATCATATTTCAATTATTGTTTATAATAATACATTTAAATGTACAAAAAATTAATGTATACTAATAAGCTTAAATTACTGAAAAAGTTAACAAATTTTTATTTTAATTCAAAGTACAAAATATAATATAAAAAAATAATATTATTCATATTTACTTAAATGGCCGGTCCTAATAGGACTAAGAGTCTTTTTGAATGACTTGTGGTCTGTCCTTTTAAGCTAAATAAGTTTCTAAAAAAGCCTAAGCCTTCTCTGTAAAAAAAAAAGCCTGACCTGACATGGTCTGACCTTTCATAGGCTAGACCGCAGGCCCCTGTAGGCCGGCTTAGCCTATTCTCATCTCTAAGTGAAACATTTTTAAGCAACCCAAAAAGAAGTCGGATCGTCTGCACCCTTTCGTGCAATTTAAAAAAACAAAATTAAATTAAATTAATATACCATCATATAAAGGAAACCACAAAATCAACTGACGTTAAATATCCATTTTGTTCGGATATTTTCCTTAACAAGTTTACAGCCACACAGTTATTTAAAAATTCAATTTAAATATAAACCATAATTAGAAGGAAACAATGGATGAATGTTCATGTTCGTCTTCTTCCTACTAAGTACTTAGGAGTCTCAATAAGTTGTGATTAGCAAAGGGAAATTCTTAAGCAGTTATATTTACGTAAAGGGAAGTCTATTGGAGTTGTCTTTGAGCAGGAAGTCTTTAGGTAGTGTCCTTGAGCAAGAAGTTTCTTGGAAGAGTCCTTGATCAATTTGTAATACAAAGTGATTATAGTAAAATTGCTTGGAAGTGCAAGAAGATTGGGTACTACTCATGTGTTGTGAAAGGAACCAGTATAAAATTATTTTGTGTCTGCTTTCTCTCTATCTTACTCTTTATCTTTGTGTTCCATTTTCTGATGCATTCAGACTCTGAGTCAGAATTTGCAACATCAGCTTCTGACCAGGTTTTTATAAACACTCAAAAAAGAAACCGTCAAAAAGCCAACACAATTCAACCCTCATTCTTGTGTTTTTCTCACCTTCAGTTGGTATCAGAGTACGGTCTGTGCGTTGCCACTTAACCGTGCCATATAAGAAGATCTAGTGAGAAAAACATGTCTTCAGAAAATGTACCTAGCACTTTAGGGAGAAACCACCATGCAGTTGTGTACTATGATTACAACACTTCCAAAGTTGAAAATGACAGCTACTCTAAGAAATCTCGATTTTTCAATGGAAATGCTTCTCAGTTTTCTTGGTGGAAGAGTAAAATGTATAGCACATCATGAGTATTGATGATGAACTATGAGATATTATTGAAGATGGTATTGGGATTGAAGTTGATGAAGAAGGAATGACACGTGACAGAAAGAGTCTGACTGAGGCTAATAAGATCTACCGAAAGAATCATAGGGTGCGTAGAATTCTTGTAGAAGCTCTACCTCACTCAAAATATGTGAAGATTGTCAACAAATCCACTACCAAAACCATATTTGAATCTTTGTGCTTTACTTATGAGGGAAATCAACAAGTTAGGGAAGCTAAGACTAACCATTTGGTAAACCAGTAAACCTCTTTAGAATGAGGGAAGATGAATACATTAAAACCATGTATTCAAGGTTTCTGATTCAATTTGGCCTTAGGGTATTGAAGAAGAGATATATTGTATTTGATCATGTCAAGAAGATTCCGAGGAGTCTTCCAACCAGATTCAGGCCAAAGATAATAGCCATTCAGGAAGCCAAAGACTTGGACACACGCTAAGACTGGAAGATCTTATAAGCTCTCTCAAAAGCCACGAGATTGAGCTTGTTAGAGATAAATTAGCTAAGAAGTTCAAGCCTCTAGCTCTGATAGCCAAGGAAAAAACTGCTAATGTTTTGCAGACTATTGAATCAGTAGATGAATCCTCAAATGAAGATTCCGAAAGTGACTCAGACGTAGTAGAAACTGCACACCTAACCAAAGGAAATAAGCCCTCAAGTAGAAAAAACAGCTCAAGCAGCTGAGACATCAAGGATCACAAGAATGGGTCAAGCACAAGGAAGCACAAGGAAAGCTCTATAACAACCTGGGAAGAACTGGATGAAGCAGAAGCTGAAAAAGATGAAGTAGAAACAAATATGGGATTAGTGGTCTCATTAGGCTCTGACAGTATAATTATCTACGCTTATGCCGTTGAAAAAGTCGGCTATTTTTCAACCTTGCATCGTAGGTTTTTTGGTTCTAATATAATCTGAGGGATAAGTGGAGTTGTAATTGGCATAAAAGGAGCATATAATCGACTAAGGATGGATATTAGAAGAATAAGTCACAAAGCTTAATCCCTATAATATATTATCTCTATTCTTGTTTTATCATATAAATTTCAAATACTAATTCATGAACAAATAAACGTTTATTTTTATTCTCAAAATTATATTAGTTATTGAAAGGTTGTAATATTTCATGAGTCTATTTGGTTCTGTACAATTTGTATTTGATAAAACCAACTTAATACTTAATGTTGTATGGGGATTTGTTACATCCTCTTTATTGGTGACAACTGAAATAGGAGCATGGGTGAAGTAGTCATACTATGTGGTATGACTTCGACTTAATACATGGAGGTTTAGGACTGGGAGTCTCACAACAATTTCCTCTTCCTTTCCCTTAGATGGTGTTTTTGGTTTGTAAATCGAGGTCTCATTTTTGTTAGCTTTAAAGAAACATCTTATGGCAACCTCAATGTCTCCGTGCAGTGTGGCGATGATGCCATCTATTCATGGTGCTTCAGTTTGAGATGGGCAGTTGAACATGTAATTCTCAGCTCCGCCAATGTTGGTCTCCCTATGATGCAATTGAAGAGAGATAAGCAATCAATCACAAGGAACTGAACTTTCACTGTCTTTCTTGCTCGTCCTTGGCCGAAAGTGATTAGTTACTCCACATAACCCCTTGGATTTGTTAAGGAGTCGTTGAATCCGTAGTGTTCGGATCCATAAGGTGAATTTTCACAACCTACCTCGTTGTGTGAAGATTTTGATTGCATTCTTGAGGTGGATGAAATCTTCATTATTATGCCCATGGAACTTGTGGAAATGGAAGTGTTTACTTTTATCAGCTGAAAGTTTTTGTGTAGAAGCCTTGGGATACTCGATTTCTGCTTCCTTCAAGTCGGCGGAATCGACCTTAACCGGTATCTTTTCCCTTGACACCGCAAGGGGTGTGTACTTATCAAAACAACCAATGGGTTGTTTTCCTTCTATGGCTGGTTTGCCTTCCTTCTTTTTCTCTTAGAAGGGATTTTTGGAGGACTCACTCTGAGGATCCTTCTTCCTTGCTTTCTTCAAATTATCAGTGTATAACTGCCCTTCGTACCTGATATAGATCTTTGCAATCCTCAAAAACTCATTGATAGTTTTGGGTTGGTCGAGTTGGACCTCCTTCTTAATATTCGTCCTTGGTCGAAGACTTTTCTCGATCAGGTGCTTTTTCATTCTTTCGTCCATTCCTCGGACTTGCACAACTTCTTTGTTGAAACACTCAAGGTAGTCTCGAAAAGGCTCGTTCTTTCCCTACACTATAGCCTCAAGGGAAACAACTGTTTTCAACTGTGTCTTTGATGTTGAAAATTTCACAATGAACTCATGGCACAACTCATCCCAAGAGTCGATGGAGATTTCGTTGAGATTTTTATACCAGGTCAAGGCTCCTCGTCGTAGAGTAGTCATAATTAGTTTACACTTGACGGATCCTCAGACATTCTTGTAGTTAAGGACCCTTTAATTTTCTCAATATGCTCACCCAGATCCGTTGTAACGTTGTAGGTATCCATCTAGGGAGGTTTCTCTAAACTACTATGGATCTAGGTGTCGCTGATCCTACGAGTGAAAGGAACATACGCCATGCAATCATCGTTAGAATAAGACATGGACCGCGAGCGTCTAATATGGTTATATAAGCACGAGGACCTTGATCTACTATGACTCAGTGAGTGTCTTGGTATCTGGGCCTCTATGGGAGTGGGCTCCTTCCCCTTATGCTACGTTGTGGGGAAGGAGGTTGAGCATCCTGTAGAGGATCTAGGGACCGCTTTTGGGTTACGTTTGGAGAATGGAGTCGAAGTTTGATCCTCAAGCATTTCCTTTATGCACCTATTATGATCCTCGATCATTTCTGTCTGGCGGTGCAATGTTTGGAGAATGTTGTTGAGCGTAGCGTCTACAAGAGATACGTTGCTGGCCTCCTTGTTGAATCATGTCGGACCATAAAGTGGAGCCTCGTGGAGAGGAATGGCCAGTTGAGATTCTGGAGATTGCGCTCTTCCCTAGGACTTTTATCATGAGATGGAGTCGAAGTTTAACCGTCGCGCTGGGGATGGTTATCTTGGCTATAGATTTTGGATGTAGCACTGTTAGTCATCTTGATGAGTGATTTGTTTTTGGGATTTTTGTAGTTTTGGTCTTTTGTGAAAGAAATACATGGATAACTAGTTTCCCTCATACAACGCTGTTGATCGTACTTAAGCAGATGAATGACGTTTGATGCAGTTGTTCCGGTCATTTGCAAGAGTCCCCTCATATAGCAAGGAGGCGTAGAAGCTATTGTTAGTGGTACACCGTGGCTCGATGGTTATAGATTAGCGGCTATATATTTCATATCTTTTTAAAAGAAATATAGGCATATAGTGAAAGAAACTATTTTTAAACTTATCTATTTAAAGTATTATAACCAGTAGGGTATGAAAGAAAATTCGATATGTCTAAATTGAAGATCATGCATATTATATCTCTAAAATAAAAAGATAAGAAAACAATCTATATAATATTTGTTGCTGCTTTATTTAATTTCATTACCACTATCTTAAAGTACAACAAATAACTATAATGTTCTAAGAAAGAAATTCAAATCATTAGGTGGCAACAAAATAACTAAATTATGAAAACTCATGGAGTATTCTAAGAAGGAATTTGATGACTTTCTTGGGTCTACGTCTAAATACATCAACGAAACTGCTCGTTAAATTGTCCAAACCGTGGTGCAACACATAAACAAATGTTTACAACACACTCCGGGTTCGAACCAAAGGAACATAAAACTTCTAGACAATCAGCATCAACTAAACAGTCGATTTCCTCTGTAATAAAATCAAGAATAAAATAATGAAAAAGGTTTTAGCAAATTAATAAATATGAAAAAGGTTAAAAACGGATTACCTCTGGCATTCATTGAAAGTTGAAAGAGGGAAAGAATGATAATCATAACATAAACAAACATAACAATTTTAGCCATATTTTTCTCCTTTTCTTGTAACAAATGTTTTTATCAGTTTAATATTTATAAAGCTCATCCTCCCCTTACATTAATGTAATTGTTTAGTACTTACGAAGTAGGAAAAAATTGTTCCATAAATTATTATTAATAAATATCTCTTAAGTACATCAATGAGTTGTGTTTGTCCCTTCATCAAACCAAGAAATGAGGCCTCATACAAAACTTACGATTCATAAAAGTCTATTTTTTTTTATCTTTAATTGAATTTTCACTTTTTTATAACCTATTTATCGCGTCATTTTTTGGAGATCAAGGCTATTTGGTTAGCTTTTGACTCACTAATTTATTTCACGACTGAACATTTAATTTTTTTAAGAAAAGGGGAAAAAAGTTCAAGCTACCCCATATTGAAAAGATTTAGGGTTCGGGGGTTAGTTATATTTAGGGAAGGTGTTAGCACCCTAAATATCCATAGTATATATTCTATGGGAACCTCTTAATTTTATTTAATTAATTGTGCTATAAACTTACTTGCTTTTAAAAAAAATGGAATAATGATAAAAAGAAAAAGAGTTTAAAGTGATAAAGGAAAAAAAAAAGACATATTTATCTACATTTTTTATTGATTTGGAAGGACGAGTGTCCTTTGCCTACGTACCCGTGAGGGATCAAAACCTCGTAGTTCGGGGTAGAAATTGACGTTTGATTTGTTGTGTGTTTTTTTATTACTTTTGAAAAAAGTTTTAAAATAAAAAGCCAAGTGGCAAATAAGAATTGGTTTGTATTTTTTATATTGAAAGAGAATAGACTCAAAGTAGAATTAAAGCTGATTTGAAATTTGATTAAGAAAATAAAAATAAAAATAAAAAAGGATCACTTGATTGAAAATCAAGGTTTATTATGAAAATATTTTTGTGATTTTGGTTATTATAAACTACGGAAAATAAATAAATAAATAAATAAAGGAATCAAAAGCAAAACAAAAATGAGGTATTTTAAAATACCTTGAAACCAAAAGGGACAGAAAGGAGTAGAAAAAGAAGAAAGACTCGTCAACACAAGTCGAAGGAGAGAGAGGAGAGGAAAAAACACAAGAAGTATCAACTGTGAATTTCGGTGTTCGGAATGCATTGTGTGAGCTCTCTATTTATAGAGAAAATTCACAACTAAAAAATGAGAAACTTTGGGAACAAGTAATTCATCTAGTACAAAAATATCCCAATTGTGTATCAAAATATACCATATTGAGTACAAAAATATATAATTTAGTACACAAATGTATTATTCAATACATAAATATATATTATTGAGTATCAAAATATATTTCAGATCCAGCACTACAATATGTTAGATTGCATACCAAAACATCTCAGATTGTGTTCCAAAATATTCTAAATTGCGTTCTAAAATATTTTCGCAAAACTTAGGGACTAAGAAAGCACTTTTAAATAATGATTAAATTAAATAATTAATTTATCATTTTCAAATAATACTTTTCTAGTGCTTATTTCGCTCACACAATTATGTACCCCTATTAATTAAAGATACACCCCCACTATATAATCTTAGGTCAAAAATTGGGGTATGACACTATTATAATAGGAAAGGGAAAATAACAAAAAGATTACTAATAGGAATAAGTACATTTCAAGTGACACTAGTAGAAAGGTGCACGCAAAGGGTTTTTGAATGAGGTTAATGAATGAATAAAAAGTGAACCTTGATAAAATAAAATGAATATAACTGTTATTTGCTCCTTGCCTACCGTGATATAATAAATTTTGAATTTAGGAAGGGTTATGGCGTCTTCATAAGTTGTCAAAATATTCACTACAAGTTTAATTGCAATTTCCATGAGTAATACTTGTTGGAACAAAGGGTGTTTCACAATATCACCTATTGAGTTTTGATAATAACAAGGTATTAAAAATCATCAATTGGACTTGCTCAACAATTTGTTCAAGTGTACAAGATCCATAATCAAAGTACTATTCATAAAGATTCTGATTGAACAAGTTCAAGAGTAAAGGAATTTTATTTGAAGATAAGAGCGTCTGGAAGAATGCATCTGAAGAAATGCGTCTGAAGAAATGCGTCTGAAGAAACGGGTCTGAAGAAGAGCTCCTGAAGACACGTCATCAGAAGCAAGGTCATCAGAAGCAATGGTCATCAGAAGCATATCTCATCAGAAGCTACTTCACCAGAGTTGACAAATGACAATGTACGAAGTGTACGGCCACGAACTCTGCAACCACCATCTCTGCAATCTTTGTCTCTACAACAAGACAAAGATAACAGTAACATTGTTGCAGACGTTGTGAAGGTGAGAAAAACCACAAAAAGGGGGGGTTGAATTGTGTTTTTGGAAACTTCTTCTTTCACGTTCTTGATAACTGTCCTCAGGTTCAGAGTCTGAAGTAGTTCAGAG
>Ga0228711_1004821_pt1 | contig 20637 bp, 6 predicted proteins | sample MedpolnodulmetaG_2_FD_177996 | JGI IMG/M metagenome (GOLD analysis project Ga0228711, IMG submission 177996) | Root nodule microbial communities from Medicago polymorpha collected in Santa Monica, California, United States - brown nodules | ecosystem: Host-associated > Plants > Roots > Nodule... | reverse complement strand
CAGATATTTAAGCATAAATGGTATAAATACACTCAAATGGTAGCTTTTCCTTAGATAACTTGCAGAACAAGTCACTAAAATGCCTAGATTAACACATAAAATATGTTACTTTTGAGCACTTATCAATCCTCCATATGAAAAATCACCAAAAAATTAATCCCTTCTTTCCTATCATGTAGCATAAAAAACAATCGTACTCAGAGTAAATTGCAAAAACACAAATATTGATGAATTTGATACCTAATTCAAGAATGAATAGACACAATGGTAGAGAAAAAAAGAAAAGAAAAATGTATATAGATCTTACAGGAAAAAATATTGACAATTAAACGTAAAAATTACTAGGTATGTAAGTCGTACCTTACTGACTTTTGTGAGCTATCAGCATATTGAGTATTGACTACGTGGATATGCAAATATGATTATGTGCTCTTAATAGTAATTATTCCTAATGTTTTATCTAATAATCAATCACCTAAAGCATTTGGGGTTTATATTGGGTGAAAGAAGTTTTGAGTAAAATAATTTTCCTTAACCTTTTTTTCCCTTTGATTTGAACTTGATGACAAATAAATTTAATCAGTTTTTTTTTCTTCTTTTCAAATAGTTTAGTGATTAGATTCACACGTTTAACATCTTAAATGTACATATATATGGAAAAACTTGTGCTCGAATTCAAGTTAGTACTTGTATATCAACGTCCATGTAGATATTAACTGAATTGTACTTATAAGACAACAAATTTAATTGTGTTAATAGATAATTGTAGAAAACGAACACGTCTTTTCGTTTTTTTTTATTACGCTAATATTTGAAAATTATTAACGATGATTTTTTTAATGAAATTTTGTTTTGGATTAAAACTAAAAATATAAATATTTGTTGATTTCAAGCTATAATAAACCAAATTACTCATGATTATTTATTTCAATGACACCAACAATATAAAAAACAAAAATTATAATATAAATTCTTTTTTTAATGACACTAACAACGATCTTTATTACAAAAAAACGTTGTTTATGGGTATAATTGGGATAATGAAAAAGTAAGTATAAATATATTCATCTAGTTTGTTACATTTTTTAAATGATAAAGAAAAAAAAACTAGACGTATACATATTTATATAGTGTTTGTTACATTTTTTTAAATATTTAAATTTATTTTTATATATTTTTACATGTGTTATTTGTATTCAAAATTTAAGGCATTTTTGAAAGGGAAAAAGTCAACCCAAAAGAGTTGAAAGTGACTATTTTCTTTATATATAACTAGTTTATTTACCCGACGTTGCCCGGGTTATATATATAATTAAGAATAATCAAAATTCTGCATGTATGGTGTTAGTAAATAAAATTCACTGTGAGACTGGTATGTGATGAATATTTTAATGGATACACACAAATATAATTAAATAAACTATATTTTAAATGCTCTTAGATTAATTGATGTACATGCGATTAAATTAACGAGATTTAGTTTTATTTTTAGGGAAAAAATTAACAGGATTTAGTAAAATTACCAACACATATAAAATAAAATAAACATTTTTTAAGTATTTGGACTCGCAGAAATCGGTACCCGTTAGTGAAATTATACGATTGTCGTATTACTTAAATGAAAATCTTCTCTTCACGAAATAAAATATAACTGGATTTCTTAATTAATGATTTTTATTTGATTAGTAATTTAAAGTCAAGGTGAAAGTGTGTGGTATAATATTTTTGTCTTATCAAAATAGAAGCAATGAGTCTAAGAGGTGTCAGCTCAGTGGTAAGAACTGGACTTCGTAACTTCAAAAGGCGTTGCCAAAGTTGACATGAAACACTTGTAAAATGTTCAATTTGTCACGATTGTTAATAATAAAATTTAAGGAATAAATTCTACATAATTTCAATTATTTTGTAATAATGCATTTTTTATGTACAAAATAATCATTTTACACATTGACATTTGCAATGTTTGTCAAAGAGATCCACTGATTCTTGTCTAGCAGATATTCATACAAATGTGATAATGACATAAAAATCATTTTTATCAAAGAGACAACATTAACTACTACGTCTAATGAGTGTATTAGGGAATACTTTTCCATAATTAATTCTTTTTGAGCAGCAGTTCCATAATTATTAATACAATTAAATTGATGATGATATTATTAGTTAAAAACAATGACCACTAGTAAAATAAATGACTACTTATTTAACAAAACAAAAAATCACTTAGTATTGTTGCAGAATCACTTTCCTCTTCCTCTATATGCAATCTGATCCAAGGAAAGGTGATTCTCACCTCAAAATTCATTCACAGTTGCACAACTTTGCTTGCAAAGAAAGAAATAATAAAAGTATGCATATGAAATAAAGGCTAACAACATAATAAGGTTTTGAACGAAACAAAATTCAGATTAAGTTTAAAAAACATGACATTACACGACACAGTCTGCATCCTTGGATAATAGACCAAGAAATTGTGATAAAACTAAATAGGAAGACTGCCAAAATTGGTGTAAACATCTCAAACTAAAAACAAAAAACGCAAAAAGGATATTCCAATTCTCAAAAAAATAAGCATAACATGGTTTAGGGTTTGCTATATATAGACGAGTTTGCATGGAAATTAGGGTAGCCGAATTTGCATGGAAATTAGGGTATTTTGTTTGTAAACGTATTAAATAAGTGTACAATAACTTGTAAAAAAAAAGTCTACAGAAACAATAGATATATACAAACGATGACACAACATGATATAAATAAAAAGCTGAGGAGAAATATTAGAGATTGTTGCACTTTAGAGGGAATTTGTTAGGTTAAATTGGTGCGCTGCATTTTAGATGAAATTTGTTAGGTTAAATTGCTGCTAACCTAATGAGCATATTAGAGGGAAATTATTAGGTTAAGTTGTTGCAGACCTAACAAAATTAATAAATAAGGACTAGCGGAAATACGGGCACTACCGTGCCTGTTTGTCCGCTCTTTCTACTACGCTAAAGCATATGATTATTTCATGATTTTTTTTTTTAAGAAATTATTTTATTATGATTGTTTGTATAATTTCGATTAAATGTTAATATATTAATGGAAATTATTGATATATTAATTTATAAACAAAATATTGTCAAGGCTTATAACAAAATTATTTTTGAACTCAACATATTTTAATTTGCATGCATATAAAATAAAGATAAAATAATGATCTTTTTTTGTTTATTCTAATAGCAATTAGCAACATCATAACATAAATGTATAAATGACATGTTATGTAAAAGAAACATTGCTTTAAACAAAACAATGATTTATTTAATAATTTAAAAAAAACCACGGTTCACTTTATATAAAAAAAAGTTACGCTATCATAATTTGTATAAGCAATTATAAACCAGGAAAGTCAAATAATCCTTGAAATTAATCGTAAACAATTTGAATCATAATCACTTATAAATTAGCAAAGTCAAATAATCCATAAAATTAATCGACTTTGATTAGTTGTAACATGAAAGAAAAAGAAAAAAACTTACAGGTTAATTTTGAATTCTGATGCAGAGGGCTGAGAGAGGTTGAGAAAAACTAAACAATGCGGGAACGAAATATGAACTGTGAGAACCCTAATTATTAATATTTAATGTTTAATATAGTGCTAACAAATCTTTTTCTAAAATATTTTGAGTCCTAATCTTTTTTTAGATGATTTAAAGTACAATCTTTAACAATATTTTTTGCTCACGTTTGTTACTAATATTTTTTTAAAGGATTTAAACTCCAATTTTAACATTATTTTATGCCCACGTTTGTTACTAATCTTTTTTTAGAGGATTTAAAGTTCAATCTTTAACATTATTTTTTGCTCACATTTGTTACTTAGGAAAATGCTACATCTTCCGACCAAAAAACATCCCGATAGTATCCTGAATTACGTGTAACCTTCAAATTGCCTATTTTAATTTTGTTTCTTTGACACGTTTGTGTTATTATCCCGTTTCTCTCTCTGGTTTGTTTTCTTCTTCCTCATGCCACAACTGCTTCCCCTTCCCTGGTTCCATGTGTGTATCACTCGTCCAAAACAAATCATGGTTGTTGATTCTCCAACTCACCACCTCAGTCTCTTCGACTTGCTTCCTTTGTTGTCATCGTTTGTCGTCGTTCGTCGTCGCCGTTCCTTTGTCCTTGTTCGCTGTTCGTCACCGCCGTTTCATCACAAAACCTCTTATCATCACTTTGCTGTAGAGTGAATTCTATCACAGAACCTCTGATCCAACATCGCCATAGACACTTGGTTCCATCGGTTGCACTATATGTATCTGAATTTGACCCAGTTGGCCATTGACTATAAATCTATAATATCCACAGCCAAATCCTTTGAGGTGTATTTGTTACCTTCATTTTAGATTTAATGGCAGGACATGGAGAAAAGTTGAGTGCATGGATATATTGATTGGTTTTTGTTTAGGCAGCAGGCAAAACAAGTTAGAAGTTAGAACCCATTCGTGAAAAAGTCGTGAAATTTACTATCGCGGCATATAGCAATGCTCTTGTTACTAATCTTTTTTTTTAGGATTAAAGTCCAATCTTTAATAATATTTTTGCTCACGTTTACTACTAATATTTTTTTTTAGAGGATTTAAAATTCAATCTTTAACATTATTTTTTCCTCACGTTTGTTACTAATTTTTTTTAGAGGATTTAAAGTCCAATCTTTAACATTATTTTTTGCTCACGTTTATTACTAATCTTTTTTAGAGGATTTAAAGTCCAATCTTTACCATTATTTTTGCTCGCATTTGTTACAATTGATCAAAGGCTAAGGAAAAATATCTTATATTAATAAAATAAAATAATAATATTAATAAAATAAAATAAAAAAATAATATGAAAATGTTGTTTTTTGTGTAAGGGATATGAAAATACTTGACAATCTTTGTCGAGTGCATTGAGGGGAACAACACATATGTACAACATTTTGTTTTTAGGGAAACACAAATGTACAACATAGAAACGACTGATAAAAAAGTAACATGAGTTTTTGTTTTGTGCTAGTTTTTTTTGAGTTTGAGTCGTGTTTACGGGGTAAAAGAGGGTTAACGAGGATGATTAGTGAGATGAATTAGTAATCCACGTGTTATTTTATAATTGGCTAACAGTAAGTACAGTTTATAAGGAACCGTGAGTAAATTTTCTCCTTAAATTAAATTTATTGTTATATATTTGTTACATGTGTTATTTGTATTTAAAATTAAGGGTATTTTTGGAAGAAAAAAAAGTTCAACCCAAAAGTGTGCTAAAAGGGGTAGTTTTCTTTATATATAGTATAGATATAGATTATACAATACACAATTAGGCTTGGAAAACTGACGGCCTTCTTTTTTTTAAATTACTTACTGACCCCTCTTTTTTATATTTTATAAATTGATCCTCAACTTTTAAAATTTCAAATTTGATCCAAAAAAAATTTTTTGAAAAAAAATTGATCCAAAATTTTGAAATTCTATTTTGGATCACTTTTCATAATACTATAGTCTTATCCTATAAAAGTTTAAATCTATAAAAATTGCTCAACACAATTTACGAATGGATAATTTCATTACTATATTCAAACAAGAAAGTTTAGAAATGAAGGGAATTGAAATGAACTATGTAAATTTCCTCATCCAAATATTCTCCAAGTGAATGAGATTTTCTTTAGAATTGGAGTGTTTTAGTCCCATGTGTTTTTGGCAATCATAGTATCATACTGTAACAAGAACACAAACCATGATTATATTTATTAAAAGTTTTGAAAGTGTATGAGTTAGTCAACAAATACACCCCCATAGTCTAAAAAGAGTGCCTCTCCCTTTTTATTCCTCTCACGACTCTTGCCATTGAAAGTGGGATTTGTTTCTTGTTGGTTCATCTTATCTGGAAGACAATGTAATGTGACACACTCCTAACAAGCCTAACTTGGTAGTCTAGTTGAAGACGGTTGAGGTTTGTCCAAATTATATTGTGTGGATGTTGTTCCTAATCCATGTCTTCAAACACTGACCAGTCAATGTCCATTTATTCAGGTCTATATCATATTGGTAATCACCAGTAATAAAAAACAAACAAACAAATTGTTAATTGACCAAAAAACATGACATGAGAGTTTATTATATTCGATAAAATTCAATACGAATATCAGTTAAAAAACTGAAAACTAAACAAAAAAGTGGTATATATAATTTAAACTTATGTCCATGTATGTAATTTATTCATCAATAATCGATATATCACATCGCTCATAGTTGACCAACAATGAATCAATCTAAGTCTTAAAAAACTTGAACCCATTAAATAAATGGTCATGAGTTCCATCACTCCATACGTGTAACATGTATATTACAATCACATATTTATGAAATATCATATACACCGTCTCGTAAGTGCAACTCATATGTTAAAAGACTTCATGGATATTTAAGTGTTGGGCACGAGTCAGAATCCAATGACCTTCTCCTCTTTATTTAATGTGTATGAGTTTTGCCAATAGACTATTTAAAGAGAAAAAAACCCTCATGTACACCAACAAAATTTAGTCTAGCAAAATTGATTAAATTCTCACAACACGGTGAATCAATGTTTGAATCGCGACTAAGAGAAATATCTATATATTTAATATTTGACAATGCCTCGATTAAGATTACTTTCGATAGAGTGAAGATATATGGGAAACAAAAACAAAAAACATACTCATATACATCCTTATTCTTATTCTGAAAATTGCATAAGGTTTTAGTAACCTTTTTGTTTTGAAGGAAAGGTTTTTAGTTGTGTAGAGGAATTATTATAGCTATACAAAGTTACTTATTTTTCAAAAACCTGGTTCGATTAATTTACTGATTCGTATTTTCTCACTTACTTATAAAAGAAGCCTAAAATTATGAATTTAAACCATTTATTTATGTGATCATATGCAGACAATAAGCTATTGAGGTTGGCTTGTTTCTTGTTGGCCCGTATTTTCTTCACTTGTTTATAAAAACAGAAATCAGAAATATTTTCAATATTAGCTATGTTAGATTGGTTCAAGTGGTAAAAAGTATTACCCCGAGTGGCTAGGAGTTCAATATGTGACTCTTACATATTAATAAAATCCGATTATGAGAGAAGAGCTCATCTTGTATATCCTATAGATTTTTTATAGAGATTAATCATAGTTAAAAGGCAAAAGAAACTTGCTCCCTAACAACCAAAAAATTTAGTTGATTAGCGAAATCAACAAAAGAACAAGGATGCATGGACGGAAACCCTAAGAAAACTAAAGTTACAACAACCTGAGAATCATTTTCTACTAACAAAGATCAATTCTAAACTCATCATATTTGCCCATAACTAGTAAAATAAAAAACACAATTACAACACCTTTTTCGAATCCCCCAAAGAACGTTACTATCATATTTCAAAACGAAAATACAAAATGAGAATCAGATTTAATGAGTAATTACTACATATTTCTACTACGTCCTATTGTCATCCCTAGTGTTTCCAATTTGTCTATCATAAGTTAATAAAGAACCAAACCATGCATGAGAGTAACATAAAGTTTGAACTTATTAACAGAAATAACAATAATCAAAATAAAGCCTGGGGCTAAAAATGCAAGGCTAAAAAAATGACATTTGATTTAGGTAAAGAACATTACTATTAAAAATCCACCTAATTTCAGTCCTTCACAAAACATCCAGCTCAGTTTATTTCTTGCACACTAACTTGGATCTTAGTCAAATCAAACAATTACTCTGTCTTTTATTTATTAATAAAACAGCTATGATTGACATGGATCCTCTTTTCTTTAATAGAATTACTACCTTATTGGTTTATGGTCCCTTCTTCCTAGTACTACATACAGTTCAGCCACATTGGCTTCTTTCTTCTCTGTATAACTATAGTAGCTGTTTATTTCCTCTTAAAATGTGCAACTAGTTTCAGTTCCAACTCCTAAATGTTAGTTCCAAAGCAAGAAAAAGACAAGAAATGTGTGGTCCCTATTTCTCTTAAATCAAACACATGCTTCACTATCCCAATAGCTGAATTAGAAGGTACTATTTAAGTTATTGTTTCATAGCTCTTTACTCTTGTCTGTTACAGACTAAGTTGTCTAGTACATATAAGGGCCCTACATGAGTGATACTTGTCAAAATCTTGGTTAATTATTTTGCAGACTCAGAAGAATTTGCTGCAACGGTGAAAAAGTTTAACCGTAAATAACTAGCTGTAGCTCAGTTGTTGACAATAATAGCTTGAGGAGTTTAAAACCTTGACTTTCCATTCTCATACATGTTGGATAAAATCTTCTGAATCTTAAGTCTTAGACTCTTAGCCCATCCACTAGGATTAGAATATAGCTTTTGGACTATTTCAATGTTAGTTAGCTAGCTACTACTCTCTCCTATTTCAAATATAAATAAAAAATATAATATATTTAGACCGAATTCATTTAACTTTTTATTTAAGTTTCAGACGTACGAAAGTAGTATAGTTAATTAGTTAGTAATATTAATTTGTAGTAGTTATTATAAAAAAAATCTTCCATGATTATTAACGCGGTGAGAGTTCCCTTGGTTAATCTTACACTTCAAAATTTAAATATTGAGTGTGAAGTTTTACACAATTAGACATTTGAGGTGTTTTGCCAATGAGTGACTCAACATGAGAGACTCTAAGACCAAACAGTTTTCATCTTCATTTTACAAACTGGTTTAAGCACGTGTTTGCTTTAACGGTGAGGTTAACATTTCCGTGGTTAGAAACCATGTTGCCACAGAAGCTTGATTTTGGAGCTTCTTTAAATCGTGGTAAAAGAATCATAAATATGCGTTTGGCGACGAAAACACACATCTAAACATGTACTAAGTTTTATGTAGTTGAGTTTAGCAGGAAAATCTTGAGATGTCCTATTTGTTAGAAAAAGCAAGAGATGATTAACCTCACATGAAATTTATTGAACTTGGCAGAAGTATCTGCGGTTGCTAAAGATTTACATAATGACACAGTAGTACTATAAATTAATGAGAAATCACATGTTTAAGTTTTTTTGTTTTGTTTTTGTTTTTTTTTATCACACTGCTGTCATATAACATTATTGTCGACGATCAATAATAGTCTAAGGCAGGACCACACATAGTTCAAGGATAATGTACTTATTAACAAAAGTAGCCAATGTGTAATAATTGAAAGATTTACTCCAATGTTTATTAGCTGTCAGGAATTAATTAAGAGTCTGAACAAATCTTAACGAAAGCTTTTCTAAGAGATGAACATGATACACACAACTGGTTTTTCTTTGTTTAGAACAATCAACTCATCTTGACATACAACTGTGACCAACAACTTCTATAGAGGATGTTTTGGTCATTTCATGAATATCTCTTCAATCTTTAACCTCAGTTGTCACATGGTTAGAAATTATGGTCATGTGGCCACATGCTTAGGACTCCTCCATGTTAAATCCCTGCATGCAGGGGGAGTCATATTAACAATCTAATTCTTGTCCTTTGACTAAGCAAGAGAAAGAGAATCCTAAAGCTTATTTGTTAATTAAGGTTTAATATAACGTAATCTCCTTGTCTTTTGTGATGTGTGTACTTCTTTAATGCACAGACCATTGAATACTTTCCAAGCGATCTAAGAGCCTAAGACAGAAAGGCCTATATACATTCACTTGATCTCCATAATGTTAAAATAAAATTGACTTTGCCTATAGTTTTTTTTTTTTTTTTACTACTTAAGCTTAAGCAGTTGAGTGAATTCAATGTTTGTTGTATATTTTTAACCAAACTATTTTCTTTTGACATTTCAAATTTATGTTTTAGGGCTTTGTTTTTACTCCACCTATCTCTTACTGCTTTAACTATTCTAACATGCAAGTGGCATTGACCATAGTACCACACTAAATCTAAGAGAAGAGAATGCAAGTACATAATTATTTAGGTTGATGCAAGGCCACTGTAGTAGCCTTTCAGTTTCACCCAAAAATAACTAGCAAATATTGAAAAAAAAACTAAAGTCTCACGTTAAAAAGAGTGACAAATTCGCCTTACAAGCTAATTTTTTAAGGATAAATTAAGCCGAATATAAAAATCTAATATAATATCAGAGTCTATCCATCTGAGTTACCCACCAAATTATCCGTGCGCCAAATCCGATAGGGTTGAATGTAAGGGGTGTAGCCAAAAATCTAATGGAAAATAGATGATTATCCTTCTGCCATTTTAATCTTGACCATTTATTGCTTATATCTTGATTGTGGAGTATGATTTAATCTGATGGTTGTGATTTATTTCTCTCTCTCTTGTATGTGAGTGCATAATGTAAGATGCATACACATGTATTTAGAGTTTAGGCTTGCTTGAAAAGAAAATAGCTAATGAAAAGCTTTTGTCTTTTACTTCCCAAGGCATACATGTGCTGTCCCTATATTCTAAACAGAACCATAAGTCACTTGTTTCTAGTTAACCAGACCATTTCATTTTTATAATCTCACATTTCTGACAGTTAAAAAAAAGAGTAATAAAAAATTGAATGTAACATAACATATTAAACCACTTTCTTCTCCTTTTATAAACCATCACAAGTCTCATGCATATGATAGAACCTCTCAATGTCCTCTCATCTCTCAGTACTCACAAAACATCAAAAATTTAACATGGTCTCTCTTGAACCTGAACCTGAACCTGGTCAAGGTAATAACCTCAGATCCAGTGATGCACCTACTAGCCCTAGAATATCTTTCTCAGCAGAGTTTCTAGATGAAAACAACTTCATCTCTATTAGTCCAAATCCTCTTTACAGAACAGAAAGAGATCAAGAGAAGGAGCAACATGAAAAAACAAAGAACACAGATCAGTTTGAGTTTCTGTCCAACATCAACGTGAGTGACAAAAACACAGTTTTATCAGCTGATGAACTTTTCTTTGAAGGAAAAATCCTTCCCTTTTGGCAGATGCAACATCTTGAGAAACTCAACAAGATCAACCTCAAAGAAGAAGAAGAAGAGGAGGAAGTGATTGAGGTGGTAGTGGACAACAAAGAAGACAATAATAATAGTAGAGTAAATTGGTTTGTGGATGATGATCCATCACCAAGGCCACCAAAGTGCACTGTCCTATGGAAAGAGTTATTAAGGTTGAAGAAACAAAGAGCTTCTTCTTTATCACCATCTTCTTCTTCATCATCTTCTTCTTCGAATGGGAGTTCGCTAGGCGATGTAGCTGCTAAAGAAGGTTCTAAAAACAAAGAGAATCAGCATGTGAAGAGGATAAAGAAAGGGTTGGAGAGAACAAGGTCAGCTACTATTAGAATTAGACCAATGATTAATGTTCCAATTTGTACACAGATGAAAAACAGTGCTTTGCCTCCACTATTTCCACTTAAGAAGGGCAAAATATTAGAGAGGTAAATTTCAAACAAAGTTCAAAGATTATGCAGTTCAAGTTTGATTCTCAGGGTTTTGAAATAAGGTTGTCTATTTTGTTAATTTGTTTTATTTGTTTTTAATTATTTCAACAAACTATGTTAATGTTGATTTGTAGAATAGGTGTTAATTTTGTACCAAAAAAAAGAGAATAGGTGTTAATTTGGATGGATCTGAGAAATTATTAGAATGTAAATTCTGACTTGTATAATCATTGGATTGTGCATGCATTGCATTGTGGTTGAGCTCACTAGATTCCAATAATATACTTCTGCTAAGAAGGAGAAATTTCACATGATGAATGCAGAGTTTCTCAGCATGTGAGTCCCACATGATGATGGGCATCTATCAGCCACTAACATTTCATCAGAGGATGCTATATCAATTATCAATGAGTGGTAAGACTTTCTAGGGAAATAGAATATACAGAACAATATTTTAAAAATTTATTCCAACGGCTCAATCAATTGAATAAGCAATTATTTGAATGGATCGATGGCGATTTCGTTCAAATTTAAGCGGTTTAAAATAGTTGAATCATGATCTAGAGATTTTGTCAGTTTGATATCTGGTTAAATTTTTAAAACATTGATATGTAGCACAATTTGAGGGTACACCTAACCCATGTCAATTCATTTTGAAGATGTCTATGCTTTTGATTTGAAACACAAAAGTTGTTGGCCACATGCTCTTTAACATTGACCAAAAGAGAGTCCAATGTCCAACACCAACACATGTAATTACAGTCTATTAATTCATTTGTTAAAATTATGATCGTTGTTGACATGTGAGTGTCGTATCTAGTGTGTGTCTATGTGAATGTGAGCGCTTCATATGCCACAAGTAACAATTTATTTTGCATTAGAAATGTACACAGTAATCGATTGGCTATAACTAAGAGTATAGGATTGAATGAAGTTTGATACATTAACATCAGAACAAAGTCAGATGAATAAAAAGGAGGCTAACATCAGAGAAGTATGCAACAGCAACACACTAAATTGGAACCAATCTTTATATAGCACAAAGGGTTAGTTTTACGGATGGGTCGGCATATAAACTAGGTTTGCTCATATGCATGGCCTTAAATTTAAATTCTAATCATTGGGATGTGGCTTGCAAGGAATATTTTTGTCAATCATTTTAAATGACTTTATTTTAATGAACAAAATGGCTTAAATTTAATCACAATAGGAAAGTTGATCATGTATAAAGACATTTTTGTTTAAGATATTTTCAGAGTGAAATACATTTTGTTTTACTCTGCTAAATACTCTGCTTCTTTTCCCTTTCATTCAATTTGAGGATATGGAATGGAATTCATATTCTTTTCACTGCATCATAAAAATATTCGATAAATTGGTAGCTTCTTTTTTTTAAGTCAATTCTATTTGTTCTATCAGATTCCACTTCAATCTGACTTCATTACTTGTTCAAACACATTCTGAGTTTTCTCAGATATTATATGAGGAAGTACATTGGAACCTGACAGAACATGAAATGATTATGAAAAATGACAAACAAAAAAACAGCATTAAATTTTTTTTAATCAAATAATAAATAATGCCTATACAATGATATGTAAGATACAAATTCACATAACATTCCAACTTTCAAGGAACTGAGAGCCAAAGTTGAAAGAATCTGTTCCACCAATATGAAAGTACACTCCAAGTCAAAAACAATAAAGCTGTATGCTCTACAGCGGGAGAAGGTTGAATTGAAGTTTGATCTTCGGTTTATGAGTTGAAAACGAAGAACTTCCACCAAAATCAGAATAATCTAAGCACAAAAAAATCTTGAAGAGAAAAAAGTCTTTATCTTTACCATAGAAGGGACTAAGCAAATCCCTCAAGGTGCTGGAGGTGACAAGAAATTGTTTCCGGAAGTTCTGTTGATAAATATATGCATAAGTCAGAAAGCCAACAATTGTAGAACTCATGATGGCAAGGTGAAAAGGTTTACTTATTTACCTGATGCTCAATCCTGGTTTAATGAGATTTGCGGGAATTTGCCCGGTTAAATTGTTGTTTTGTAAAAATCTGCTTACAACAAAATACGGCGAATCAATTATCGTGAAACTTAGTTAGCTATTAACAATTTCTGCTCTGATGCTCCCTAATTTAAACAAGTATGGTAAGATTATATGTATCACTCATATAATGATACAATACATAATAATCATAATGTATATATAAGTAGCTTCTGGCCACAATCACTTACACTTCTTTTAAGCTGCTGATGTTCCCTAGGGATGAGGGAATCTCTCCACTGAATTGATTCTCTTCCAAGTGCCTTACAACACAATAACAATATTCAAATTCAGAACTCCATGAATATATTGAAGTTTTCTCAGATTTTAAACATTTAGATGTTCTATAAAACACTACTGTAGAGGTTACTTGATGACAAAAAGAACTGTTAACTAGAATATTTGTTTTCATTGAATGAAAAAATTGTAGATTGGCAACATTCAACAATGCGATTAACTGTGTGCTATGAAGATAAACCATCATAGTTGAGTAGAAACACGCACACAGAAAAACTTACAGTGTCTCCAACATCGTTAGTGAACTGAGGTTAGGGATCTGTCCGGACAAACTGTTATTCCCAAGCCAGCTGCAACAAGGAAACACCTTACGGATCAAAAAAATTTAAATATTATATTTCATGAACCGTTATGTTTAAGCCTAAGAACCTACATGTTAGTGAGAGCTGTCATATTGGCAACAAAAGGCGATAAAGATCCTGAAAGATCCATACTTGTCAAATTTCTGAAAACAACAGGAAATCATGAGTAAGCAATTCATTTAGACAGCACATATAAAATTGAAAGGGAACATACGCTAATAACTACTCAAATCTGAGCTTACAAAGTAACTATACGGATACGGGGCCCTTCGGAGCATGTGATACCGGTCCATGAGTATTGCCGAGGCACACAAGGATCACCACTCCAATCAAGTGGAGGATTTTGGAGGCTCTCTTTGACCCTTTGCAAAGCAATAACTGTCAAGAAGAGAATGTTTCCAATATCAAAACCTCGCATGTTCACGATTAAAATACAACAAGCAAAGAAACAAGAAATCATAAGCCATACCGTCTCGAGTGGAAGTTCTTCCTCCAAGAGACAGCACATTAAAGACTTCGCCGGCATTAATTAAGGGGCCCAAGGATGAACTAGCAGATGGAGTCAAAGTTATTGTTGTCGGACCAGAAAGAGGCCATTGGTTGGCAAAGACAACAACGCCTGAAGCGATCGCATTCAAATCACGGTAATAATGCACACCATTTACACTTATGTTAAAAATTCTTGATCCAGCAGTGTTGTCAGCAAAGTATAGAGCGATGTAGTATTTGGAGCTTGGAAGTGATGCGGTAGGCCATTTCAATTCCAAGGATTCTAATTGATCAGATCCTAGATGTGTTTCAAATACTTTTGAAGGTGGAAGATTCCAAAAGCCAGAAACAGAAACATTGTCAGTGTTTGTTTTAGTTGAATTACTCTGTCCAAATGGCTCCCAGATACGGTCAAACTGATCATCAGGATATCTGATAACAAAAAATCACAAACACAATATTAGAGATGACTAAAAAAATTGAACAAGAAGGAAAATAGTTGTTAAAAAAGAAATAATGCTATGCAAATCCAATACAACTATAATAAACATTTATAATTCTAATTTTATGTTATGAAATTAATTAATTTATCTAAAGCCTCTTCAAGGATTTTATCTGATGTAACCTACTACATGCTCATTCACTGTAGACATTCCCATGTAGATGTTGCTAATTGGAGAGCTTATAGAAATAAGCTGGAAAAAGTCTATGAACATGTCATAAGCTGTGTACGTAAACTCTTCCAAACAATCTCACGGGCTTATGTAAGTAGATAAGCTCAAATAAGCCAATCCAAACAGACCCTTAGTCACATTTGAAGGCTTTATCTATAAAATTGACAAATTTTAAAATGGTTTGGAAATTAAAAATCTTCCGTCACATTAATCTGTCAACCAATTTAATTTAGCCCATGAAATTGTTTTAAAGGAACAAACACGATAGAAGATTTTCAATTGTAAGAATCATTTTGAAATTTTGTTAATTGTAGACACTAAATTACCGGATTCACTGATAGGTCAACTAAATAACCATAACCATTACTTTAGGAGAAATTTTAGAGATACAATATAACCACAGCTAAATGATAATGACCTATATAACTACCAACCACATAAAGGTTGAAGAAAACAATGTCCAACAACTAACCTTATGCTTGGTCCGGAGTAACCAAAGCTGTTTCTAGCAACCAAACCAATAGCAAAGTTGTTAAAATCAGTGGTATTATACAAGGAATCTCCAAGAATCAAGAACTCCAAAGCAGAAACAAACGGGTCAGAATCCGTATTACTATTCGACCCGATACAAAAACTCATAAACTTTCCCACAGCCAAGAAAACCCCTTCATAATAACTCGAGTTTCCATTACCATATTCCACCGTAGTATTCACCACACTCCATAACGTTCCATCAACGATCTGATCAAACACGGGCGGCGTAGGATGATCAACACCGTTGACTCCGCCGTAGAAATAAGTAGTACGTATCATATACTTTGCACCGCGATACACAGGAATATTGTAGCAGTGTTTTTTGACATGGAGAGGGAATGAACGAAGGGTTTTGAGAGTTGGAAGAAGGACTTGGGTGGTTATGTTTTTGGGTGTGCCGGTGGTGATGAAGTTTGAATCGGGAAGCCATGTACGATTGTTGATTTGGGTTGACGAGAGGGTGCCGCAGTTGATGAGGAAGCCTTTGGGGGGTGTTTGAGAAAAAGACGGGGTGTGGAATAGAAAAGAGATGAAGAGGAGGAGGAAGAAGATGAGGGACATGGTTGGAAATTTTGGAGAAGAAAGAGTATAGTAAGTTATGAAAAAGTATTGTGTTAGGTGTTGAGGAAAGAGAATTTGGAGAAGGAGTGGGAGGGAGGGAAGAAGGAAGGAAAGAAAAGAATAATTAATGATGACGCGGGAAACTGTGTCTACTGGTCAGAACAAAGACAGGTTCAAAGGACAGAACAGAATTGGTTTTTCATTGTTGCTTTGATTTGGTTACCGTTGGTTTGGTTGGGTTGAAGGGTGATGAAGGACGGCATTTATTTTAGTGGGACGGGCAAAGAAGACTACTTCACTTTGACTTTTGCTATTTTGATTTGGTTGGCACTTGGCAGCTACTGCTACTATTGTTGTATATTTTCCATTTTATAATCATTGTCAATTGTCAGTTGCATTTTTAATGACAACACAACAATAGGATAGTGACAATAGAATTTGTCTAGTAATTTAGAATCAGGCTAATACCTCAACAATGGCTAACCGTGTGTAGATGGAGATTGTTGACTTTTTTATGGATGATGAATCTCTAGATCAAATTGAAAGTACATGAGTGGAGGAGTACACCATATTCATGCATCAATCGATGATTTTTGAGTAATATTTACACGGCCGATTCAATAGTGACACCACCAATGTCCTTATTCATTGAATTATCATGGTAATTTAACTTTTCTTCACTCCATTCTGACTTCATAATTGTTTAAGATTCTACATAAATGCATCAAAATTAAAAGTGAATAAGTTTGTTAGTCTTTGAATTTGTGTTTATTGATTAACTTAGTATTCAAATTTTTAGAAAAGGCTAGATAGTCCCTCAATTTACTTAACATGTACCCGTATCAAATAAGCACATCAAGTTTGATTGTTATATATGTTGACGTGCAATGTTAAACAACTATGTATCATTCCATGTCCCGTTCTCGTATGTAGAGACTTTTTTGGCTAAACTAAAATAAAAATGATATTATAATTCATAGGCCGTTTCTACTCCAACAACTCTTTCTTCTTCCTCGCTTCCATAAATTAAAATTTCTAACTTCTTCCTCCGTTAGCAAAATCTAAACTCCCTAATTTTTTAATCCCCTGATTTCTTCAAGTTCAAATTGCAAAGATAAAGATGATAGTGATGGTTCTCAGTCTACAAAGTTAGTAGAAAGAACTAAAAGCATAAGTTTATCTTCAACCGCCATGGTTAATGGGGGTGGACAATAGAAACATTAAAATACTAAAGTGTTGTGTGAGAGAATAAGTGTTATACGAAAAGCAAACACATCGAAGATCCCAGACAGGCCTTTTAACAATTATCCTTTGTCACATGTGTGTTAAATTGATTTTTGACTTGTGCTCATATGTGTGGACGCAACAATTACATTTTGCCCCTTTGTTGATAATATTTGCAGGATTATGAAGGCAATTGAATATTTTTTGTATGGATTGTTGTAAGGGTGTTCATGGGTTGGGTCAACCTAGAAAATCCGGTGAAAACCACCCAAAAAATCCAAAAAAATGGGTTGAGTTGGGTTATTGGGTGGGTATGGTTTCTATAAATGGAAAAACCATAAAAATAAATGGGTTTCGGGTAAAACCAGACTCAAACCCAAAAGACCCACTTACCCAATAATGTTAATATTCTTTATCTTTATTTTCATAGGGTAGAAGAAAGTTATATTTCCAAAACATACATATTGTACCTTATATATTGAAAATCAAAACATATCAGAGTTACAAATTAATATGTTGCACTTTTTTGTTATTTTGATACTAATGCAATTTGGTGTCATGCAACTTTAGTTTGTTGCAAGTATTTTATGATGAGTTTATTATTTGATATTCTATGATGCATAATATTATAGTAAAATAAGTTAAACATTTTTTTAAAAAAATTAAAAAGTAGAGTACTATTTTAAATAAAAATTATAAAAACTTGGGATTTAGTCATTTAAAATTAAAAAAAAACTAGAAAAATAAGTTGGGTAACCCATTGCCCAATCTAACCCAGCCCAAAAATCAGTGGGTTTGCCTAAACCCACTCAATAGTATAACGGGTGGTTATTTTACCTCACCCAAACCAGAGTACCCTATTTGGTTTGGTTTTGAGTTTGGCCAAACGCACCGAATAATTGAACCGAAGAGGACCAAAAGACTGATGGACAAGGTTAACTCTTTAGTTAAGGACAATTAAAACGAAGATATTTGGAAGGCTTAGTTGGCGCATCTTACTTACTAAACCTTGTCTGGTCAAGCTAATCCTAACCCTAACCCTAAATCTAACCTAGCAATTTCCCTCCCATTCTAATGCATTTAATTCACAAGTTTGACCTTCTCACTCATTTACCACGCAATAAATTAATTTCATTTCAAATTGTTGTCATTTATTAAATAATTTAAGGCAATTCATTTCAAATTTGAGAGCATTTCCTAATCAGTCGATCTGAATTTTTCTATTGCATTTAATTCACACCTATTTCCTAATCAGTCGATCTGAATTTATTCTATTGCATTTAATTCACACCTTTGACTTCTTCATCCCTTTAACACGCAATAAATTCATTCTATTTCAAATTGTTTGTCATTCATTAAATGGTTTAAGGTAATTCATTTCAAATTTGAATGACAGTTCAGCGCCAACAAACAAAGTCAAATCATTCATTTGTTTGACCTTCTCATTTAAAAGAAATTAAATGCTCATAGACTCTTATCTTAATGACATCCATTCATTTAAAATTCAAAAATTCACTCCTATCATCATTCATAATATCCTTTTACTTTCTCATTTAAAAGCAATTGTGACTGTTAAAACAACATTAAAGCAATTTTGAATTACGATTTCACTTCCTCCTATTCTCAAATCCTTTTAATGCAAATTAATGTGTGTTTTAATTGTTCGTTGGAATATACAAACTCGATATAAATGTGTACTAATAACATTCAAACCGTTTTTGGAAGTTATATAACAAAATAATTAATTAGCATTGGAAATAGACATGCACATTAAGTATCATTATTAGTGATGAATGCCTACGAGGAACACGAAAGGAAAGAGCTTAATGGACAATTGACTTATTTCAAGTACTATATATACACACACTGAAATTTGTTTTGCCATAACAACAAATATATCACCCTTTACATAAGAGGTAGCCATGATGGACAGTCAATCTGCCATAAATGTCACAAAATTCCCCATTCACTTTCAAAGAGGTTTTTTCCCTTAAAAGATGCTATCTTTATCTGCATTTTCGTTTTCATATGAGTTGAGATTTTGCAATTGCTTTTTGGTGTCTTTCATACAATTTTTGCATTTACAAATATGACTTTATGGAAATATGAACCAACATATCCACCTTATATTCATCTCTTGAGGCTTAAATGACCTACCTATCACGTATAGTACCATCCAAAAGAGATATATTTGACAACATACCTGATGTTGTAAAGTTAATGTTTGTCATACTTGCTATCCTTTGCTCATGTTATGTAACATTTGTAAGAGAAAAAATGTTATAAATAAATCATTTCTATTAAGATTGTAAGGCAGACACAAAATTTGTTTGAGTTTTATGTATGATTGTTTTTAATTGATATTGACAGCACCGTTGAGCATCAACATCAATCCTAACAACGATAAGTACATCGACATTATGAAATTTATATATAGAACATATCACACTGAATTTAATACCAATGTTGTATGTTGTTTACTCTTTGCTGTATCAACCTTATGTAGTTGCTTCTTTCTTTCTTTATTATATTGTTTCTCATATAGATGTTGTGTATCTTACCAAGTCTCGGTTTTGCTAATCCTTTTTGCTATTTTTAAATACTATTTTCGAAATCCTTTTTAATGTGCTATTTTTTAATACTACAAGTTTTATTGATAAGTAAACTAATCATATGTGTGGTTACTTGAAACACTAATCGTACATATGATTACTTGAAATTGGTTGTAAATTTAACCCCTTTGGATAATATCTATATTCGAGGAGAGTTTGCAATAATGTCATCAAAATTACATCAGCCAATCATTACTTGAAAAATAATAGTGATGTTTTCAAATACGTTACAAATTTGATACGATTCATACGTTGTTGAAGGACATATTAAGACACATTTTATCGCTATATTGTATATCTAATAAGGGTTTGTCTAACAAGTGCAACATTGCACATGTTAAAACAATTAAAAGTAAAAAAAATTGAAAAATATATTTTTAATTAAAAAATTATATATTTAATATAAAATGTACGTTTCAATACAAACTTATTATTTTGTTTAAAAAAAATACAAATTTATTATTTTAAACTTCTTAATATG
>Ga0228711_1004820_pt1 | contig 20637 bp, 9 predicted proteins | sample MedpolnodulmetaG_2_FD_177996 | JGI IMG/M metagenome (GOLD analysis project Ga0228711, IMG submission 177996) | Root nodule microbial communities from Medicago polymorpha collected in Santa Monica, California, United States - brown nodules | ecosystem: Host-associated > Plants > Roots > Nodule... | reverse complement strand
TTCAATAACTAAAATTTAAGATAAAAAAGTTGAACAAATGACATACAAAAACTAACAAAATAGTTCATCATGATTTTGGGACTTCTAGGGGATTCTGCATAGAGTTTGATCACCATCTTAGATTAAGAGAAACCTCACAAGTGAGATTGATATCATATCTTCGTCCAAAACCTTTAGGCATCAGGAGTCATCTCACTTATATGATGTTCAAAATCTATTATTCCATCCAATACAAAACTTTAATACACACTTGATAAATTATCATCTCTTAGTTAAGTGTTCAACTATCCACCTCCGTAATTAAATGACGTATTCAAATATGGTGGTTTCATGGAGAGAGGTTTATGTTTCTTTCTTCCATGAGAAGAAATAAAGAAAATTAAAAGCAAAAAAAGAAAATCAAAAAAGGAATTGAAACACAAGGGAAGATAGGCGAAAGAAAGTAAGTATTGTGCATTTTTTTCGTGAGAGTATAGAGAATAGTGTGAGTTGCTGGTTATTTTATGGGTTGGTCGAAGGAGTCCGAGATTTTTGAGTGATCATTTTACCAAAAAATTAGATTCAATTAAACAAACGACACATGATTTTTTTTATTAAGGAAAACGTTACATGATTTTAAATTGTCTAATAAGCATATATTTTAGTCAACTCAGCATAACACATCGACAATTTACCATTTTCACCTGCCACAAAAGTCCAAAAGTGAATAAATTGAAATAATAGACGTTGAATGAAAAAAAAATCATATGGAAGAGAATGCCATTTAAAAACTAAACTTTAAGATAAAAATTAAATAAATGACATCCAAAAACTAAAAAAAAACGGTTGATAACAATATTGTGATTTCTAAAAAAAAATAAAAAATATTGTGATTTTCGCATAATCCTAAAAAATACCCGGAAGTAATCCTGTCCCCCTTGCACTTCCAAGGAGAGTCCACTAAAAATGTAATATCAAATTACAACTGCTCAATGCTACAACTAGCACGAGACTTCAAATTACTCAAGCACAACTGCAAGAGATTTCCTATGCTCCTGAACACAGTCAAGAGACTTCCAATACTCAAGCACAACTGCAAGAAACTTCTATTGCTCAAGCACACAAGCAAGAGACTTCTAATCAAACAGAATTACAAAGAAGTTTATTTGAGTTTGAACACTTGATATACAATCAGTGGTGTTCACAATACAAATCAGATACAGACTCTTAAGACTCTAGAATTTCTAAGATATGAACTTTGATAAGAAATTTTAAGTGACTTTAGATGCAGAACAATAATAGAGTTTTGCACTTTGTGAATTGTTGTATGAGTCTTGATTTTGTGTGTGTCTGCATGTCCAACTAGCAGGTCTTCATTCCTTTATATTGAGGTGTGAAAGATACGTTGGAAAATTGCCAGCACAATAAAGAGTTGTTTGAAGCTTGTTGAAAATCACCAATGATCTTTTGCCCGATATGGTTATTGTCCTATGAAGGATCAATTTCAAATGCATTCCTAGTTTGAAGGAACATAACTGCAAGCATAGCTGTTATTCTTGTCTTGTTGCAGAGACACGAACAGAGTAGTGGAGGAAGTGGTTGTGCAGTTTGTACAATTGTCTTTTGTCAACGCTCTTGATAGAACAAGCATCCAATGCTTTAAATTCTTTCACAACGACTGTTGCTACACTCTTTTAGTCTTTTGCAATGATTGACGAGATTAAATCCAATGAACAGCCTTTGAAGCTTTAAGTCTCTCATCTCCTGATGAACTTCAGCTTCTAGTGATCTTGCTTTTGAGGAGATGCTTCTGACGAACTTGCTTCTAATGACGTCATCACTTTAGGGGCACTTAACTTCAGGAGCACTTTTCTTCAGATGCTTCAAGCTTTAATCTTGTTGATTCCTTTGCTCTCTTTTGTTCTTCCAGAACCTTATAAAGATATCAAAAATTTTGTCTATGGTCATATACACTTGAACAAATATTAGCATATCCAATTGACAATTTTTAATACCTTGTTATCATCAAAACTCTAAGGGTAATGTATGTCAAACACATTTTTTCCAACAATCTCCCACTTTTTGATGATGACAAACATTAGTATTTAAAATGTGCAATTGTTGTTAATCTAATTAACAAGTTGACTTTAAGGGTATGAGGTTTGTAAGCTCCCCCTGACTCCAATAGTACTTTAAGGTGAGGTTTGTAAGCTCCCCCTGAGTTCCTATACCAATGATCTTGCCAGACTGGTTGCCTCCAAACTTCACATTTCCTCCTTCTTTCAATGCGAAGGTGAGGAACATAGACTTCTCTCCTGTCATATGTCTTGAGCAACCGCTGTTTAGGTACCATGATTTTTGCTTTTCCTTTGCTCTTAGGCATATCTCCAGTATTGACAAGTTTAGATTTAGGTACCCATTGCTTTATGGGTTCTTTGGGGTTAGTACTGGAAGTTTTACTCTTCACTTCTTGTACCTTGTACTGTAAGCTTGACTGCTTCTGATTGACCAACATCTTAGGTTTAACACCTTTTGATTTTAGTTCCCAGGAAGCAATAACTGTTTTGTTCTTCTGACACTTGGACTTCAGGACTCCAGATTCTGGTTTCAACAGACTCTGAGGAACAGGTTCTGATCTCTTCAGAATCTTGATCTTTGAAGTTTCAGAGTTAGAGTTTATCATGGCCTTAGACATAGAGTTCTTTGGCTTTGAAATGATCTTAGCCTTAGAGCTGGAAGCTTCAGGTTCTGATTGAACACCAGTTTCAAGCTTAGCACCTTCAGGTACAAAGAAGGTTTTCAATCCTTTCTTGATGCATTCATAACTAGCTTTAAGATTGATTTCATTAGATTTATCTTTTGAAAATCCAATCCCTTTACCATTGTTTTTGTAAATGCTATAAATCATAGAAGCCACTCTGCTTCTGTCAATACCAGATATAATGAAATCTTCAAGAGCAATTTCATGTTTGCTTAAAGATTTTGCATTACACTTTTCTTGTAGCTCCTGACAAAGAAACTTGAGTTTCTCTTCATAAGTTTTACAAATGAAGCCAAAACCTCTAAGTCCTTCTTAAGAAGCTTTTAGATCCAATAGAGTTGATTCTTGTTGTTTCAATAAACCAACATATTTTTCTTTTAAATCTTTCAACTCATTGGTTCTCAGTTCAAAGTGTGTAAGGAGCTCTTTAAGAGACTCAATAAGTTCTTTTCTGGGAATTTTAGAATATACCTCATTTTCATCTTCAAAATCAGAGTCAGATTCAGCTTCTGATGTTAATGTAGCCACTAACCCCACAACTACATTTGCTTCATCTTCAGCTTCTTCCTTTTCAGATCCAGATTCACTGTCTAAATCTTCCCAGGTTGCCATCAAACTCCTCTTAATCTGCTTCCTGAATTTCCTTGAGTTGAAGCTTGATTTTTTTTGACTTGTCCTTTGACTTCTCCTTCTGAAGATCAGGGCATTCAATAATGAAGTGTCCAGGCTTCTTACAGTTGAAGCATCCCTTCTGATCTTCTTTCTTGAAGCTTTTGTAGCCACCTCTCTTGCTTAGAAACTTCCTGTTCTTCTTTGCTAGATACTCAAGCTTGTTGGAAAGCATAGCCATCTTCTCAGAAGGATCTTCATCAGAATCTCGATCAGGTGATTCATCTTCAGATTCAACAACTTTGAAAGCTTTTGATGACTTCCCTTTAGATGGCAGAGCAATAGATTTAACCTTCTTGGCAGGTTCATGCTCATTTAGACCTATCTCATGAACTTTGAGAGAGCTGACAAGATCTTCAACACTTAAAGTGTTTAAGTCTTTAGCTTCTTCAATAACAGTCACTTTAGGTCTCTATCTCGCAGGTAATACTTCTCAGTATCTTTCTCACATGATCAGAAGCTACATAGCTTTTCTTCAGTATTTGTCGTCCAGAAACTAGAGTCTGAAATCTTGAGTACATTTGCTCAATACTTTCATCATCTTTCATTTTGAATAGCTCATACTGATGAACAAGCATAAAAGCTTTTGCTTCTCTGACTTTCTTGCTACCTTCATAGTTTGCATAGAGACAAACAAACATTGCCTTTGCAGTAGATTTGTCACTCATCTTCATGTATTCTGCTCTAGGTATAGCAGTGACAAGTGATCCTCTGATCTTGTGATGCTTCTTGTAGAGTTTCTTCTGTTCACGAGTGTGCTTCTTTCTATCAATAACAGCTCCTTCTTCATCAAGGACTAAGTCACCAACACCATCTTCCAGAATGTCCCATAGTTCTTCATCTAAACCCATGACATAACTGTAGAAGTTGGTTTTCCACCAAGAAAATACTTCAGGATCTCCATTAAACTTTGGAACTTTACCAGACTTAACTTTCTTGTCACCATAATCATATGGTACAACATTGTTGTTCCTGATGGTAGAGGTGTCTTCAGCAGACATGTTTTTCTCAGATCTTTTTCTGTTACACTGTTAAGTGTTAAGACAACAGACCAAAGCTCTAGATACCAATTGAAGGCGAGAAAAACACAAGAAGGGGGGTTGAATTGTGTTTGATTTTTCTTCGTTTTCTCCTACTGAAGTCACTGATCAGAAGCAGATAGAGTTCAGCTTCTGAAGTGATAATCAGAATCTAAATGCAGCAGATAAACACAGAGAGAGAGAGAGGGAGAGAGAGAGACAAGAAAGACACAAAGCAATTATACAGGTTCCTTCCATAACCCGGAAGTAGTCCTGTCCCCCTTGCACTTCCATGGAGAGTTCACTAAAAATGTAATATCAAATTACAACTGCTCAATGCTACAACTAGCATGAGACTTCAAATTACTCAAGCACAACTGCAAGATATTTCCTATGCTCCTGAACACAGTCAAGAGACTTCAAATGCTCAAGCACAACTGCAAGAGACTTATATTGCTCAAGCACAAAAGCAAGAGACTTCTAATCAAACAGAATGACAAAGAAGTTTGTTTGAGTTTGAACACTTGATATACAATCAGTGGTGTTCACCATACAAATCAGATACAGACTCTTAAGACTCTAGAATTTCTAAGATATGAACTTTGATAAGAAATTCTAAGTGACTTTAGATGCAGAACAATAACAGAGTTTTGCACTTTGTGAATTGTTGTATGAGTCTTGATTTTGTGTGTGTCTGCATGTCCAACTAGCAGGTCTTCATTCCTTTATATAGAGGTGTGAAAGATACGTTGGAAAATTGCCAGCACAATAAAGAGTCGTTTGAAGCTTGTTGAAAATCACCAATGATCTTTTGCCCGATATGGTTATTGTCCTATGAAGGATCAATTTCAAATGCATTCCTAGTTTGAAGGAACATAACTGCAAGCATAGCTGTTATTCTTGTCTTGTTGCAGAGACACGAACAGAGTAGTGGAGGAAGTGGTTGTACAGTTTGTCATCCGCAAACAGGAGGTGAGAAAGATACGGGCCAGTATTATTAATACCGATTGGTTCCCACCTTCTCTGACTGACTACATTGTTGATAGCAACATAAAGTTTTTCCATACACAATATGAAGAGGTATGGCGAGAGAGGGTCACCTTGGCGAAGACCATGAGTTGGCTTAAATTGCGGAAGCTTGTTACCATTCCATAAAATTGAAAAAGTAGATGAAGAGACACAATGCACAATGAGTTTGCTGGTAATGTCTGGAAAGCCAAAACATGCAAACAATTTTGAAGAAACTCCCAGTTGACATTATCAAAGGCTTTTTCAAGGTCCAATTTAAAAGCCACCAACCCTTTCTTATTTTTGGATCTTCTCATGAAGTGAACAATTTCCTGCAAAACAATTGAATTGTCAGTGGTGCCCCTACCAGGTAGAAAACTACTTTGGTAGGGGCCAATAATAACATTGAGTAAACCGATTTCAACGCTATACACATGCCAATATACAATTTTGATTATTAATATATTTAATTATATATAATAAAAAAATTTCATCGAGACAAATCAAATGTATTTATATATTAGTTAAAAAATATGGTCAAAGTAAGCTATGTGAATATTGCACATTGTAAAATTACGAACATGTATTCTGAATTGGAGGGAGTATCATTTTAGATCAATGTACATGAATTTAGTCCCCAGTTAACAATATCAATTTTGAAGATGAGTTATTGCACAACAAATCGCAATCTCATGCATAATACTAAGAGGCAAGCAGTGCTAGAAAATCTCAGAGTCATTTCTTCCAACCATTAGAGATGCAATGACTCATAATCACTAGTAGGCTCGTTAACGAAATCCTCAAGGAGGAATTTTGATGAAATCTAAACATCATTTTAGAAGTGTACCATCATACCATCTCCAATTTATCTTTGCAATCTGCACTAGAAATCTTTCTAAACCGTCACCATCCCTTCCATACGTTAGAGCGCACATGACTATGGCCTAATCTTGATTATCAACTGGATATATGATCTCAATATGAAGATTATTATTTTTGAGCATAGTATGTCAAAACAACCGTGGACGGGGTCAAAAAAGTTGATCAAGATGTCATTGAATTTGGCTCTACTCTATTTTGAATGTCTTAGGTTATTATCTTCTTACAACAAACCCTAATATTTGTTAGCTCACTAAGAGACTAGCCAACATGGTTGTTTATTTCTTATTTAAAGTGGCTACCTTTTTGCTTTTTCTCAGTTCTTTCCTAAAATTTTAGCAAGTACCTTAGTGTTATTCCTTCGATTCTCAAAGAAAAAGGGTTTCAATAATCCGGAATTTGACATATATTGATTCCTTGAATATTAATGAAATGTAATAATTTTCATAAACTAAAATTTCCATCCTAGATTTAAAAACACTCAAATTGGAAAAATATTTATGTTATAAAATTATACGTGTAATATTATTTAATTTAATATTTTAAATTAAGCAAGTGGATTAAATGAAAAATACTCTCTTTTTTGTGTTATTATATATATACCTTTTAAAATGACGAAAAATAATCACATACATGTCTTTGAAAAATGATGAAAATTTTATTCAGCAACATCAAAACTGCATTTTTTTTCTTCTTCTTTCTATGTGAGAATCATTTAGAATTCTCTATATGACTTAAACCTAACAAGATCCCTTGTCTGAAATTACTCCAGAGATGATAAATACTCACTCAAAATAGTCAATATATACTTCATGTTTGGAGTGAATAATAAGAGAATAGGCCTTGGAGATTCAAAGAAACTCTCAATTATTTGGAAGGTAAATATTCCTTCCAAACAAAACAAACGATGCTTATTCCAAAGATCAAAAACAGGGCAAAACTAGTGAAGATTAATCACAAAAATAGAAGTATTTTCTCTTCTTTTCTAGCACTAGATGTAATCGTGCTTTGGGATCGATCATCCACACATTCAAATACTACATATATAATGACCCAATTAATTTAGTTCATACTAGGGCTAAGAGTGTCCAAAATTGAAGATAAGAGAAATGTTAGCAACACTCACTTTTGAACACTCTCTTTAACACTCACTCTTTTATTGTGTAGACCCACAATGATTTAACCAATAAAAGAGTAAATATTAGAGAGAGTGTTGCTAGCACTACTCTTGAAGATAAACTTATGATATTGGACAGTTGAGATTGTCTCTAAATCCTCCAAAAAGGAAGTTGATATGGTTGTTATGATAACATAAAGAACATGGCTAGTCTGAAACCATAGTACTTTTGAAGATATATAATCTGGAACTTTTGGAAAAGATGGTGACGCAAGTTATCCATGCGCTTCAAGAATTCCAAAATGGCCAAAGCTCAAACCCTATTGAAGATGGCGTGCCTAGTATTTCACGTAGATAGACTACAACATACCATGTATTCAAGAAACATCGTCCCTCAAACACTTTGAACTTGAACACCAATGCGATTTTTTTCTTTCCAAATGGCAATCAGGGCTTCTTAACATCAAAGATAGTATGAACCTATATTGTATAATTAGTGTAATGAATGAATTAGTATGAACCATAGTACTTTTTTTGCAAATATCCCTCCCTAAAACATAGCTGATCATCCCACATCTTTTACCAATCCATGAATCCAAAATAACAAAATACATGGATTGTCGATTCATCATGCACAAAATATGCCGGTTTTTGGATTTTTAAACTGTTGTATTTTGAATTTACAAAATCTATTTTGAAAATAAATTTTCATTCATCGAAGTTATAACTAGGTTTAGTTACAATCAGGTTGCTCTCTTTAAGACGTTTCGTGGCACTGTCTAAAGTTGTGCAAAACAGACTATCAACCACGTCGCCTTCAGAATAAAACCAGTTAAACTATAAATGTGCGGTTAACTATTACATTGTAGCTAATCGTTTGAGAATTATACCCTCAAATATGGCTATTAAGGCCACTCGAATTTAAAGCTAAAACCACTCTAATATGACTGTGACCATTTTATTATAGTATTTAGACCACTCAAATCTGGTGCCATCACCATTCTAACTTTAACATTTTCAAAATATCGATATGGTACTGCGACCACTCAAATACGATGCTACAACCATTCTACCCTCTAGTTTCTCAAGGGTGGAAACTTATCGAAATGATATATATACTATTGATATCATTCTTAATTCCAAAGGGACATTATTATTCCTAAAAAAATGACTATTGAAAGTGTCTATTGAGCAACCATACAAAGAAAAAAATTACTCTTCTCACTAACAAAATTGCTCTACCACACCTCAAAATGACCTCTAATATCCCCAATGGCAGTTAACTGTTGTTCGCTCCTTTGGATCAGTTTAAGAGCGAATGGCAGTTAACTGCCGTTGGAAGCATTTTGGGCATGTTGAGGTGTAGGAGAGAATTTCATGAAGTGTAAAGAGCAATTGTCTACAAAGAAAGGCTGTAAATAAGAAATGTTTGGGTTTATTGGACTGACGTTGTCTTATAATATTGTCGTACATTGTTGGTTTGGCCATATTTGGTTGGTTAGTTATATTTTCTGCACCCTATTTTTTGCTACTGATTTATAGTTTTATTTTAAAACTGGTAAAAAAAAGTATAGTTTTATTTTACTTTTCAAAATTTTAACTTAGTCTGAATGTATGTGTATATTCATATAGACTTTAACTTGTTCTTTTTCTCTTTATATTCTGCTCTAGTTTTAGTTAAAAAAAATAATAAAATTGGGACGAAACATTTGATTTTATTGTTTGTTTTGAAACTAACTAAATCAGGGTGTTTGGCATCTCAGCAAATCCATCAAGATATTCCTTCAACTTTGATGATTTGGACATGCTATAAGATTGAATTTTGGATTGACCGAGTAGACTCTTAATGTTTATTTTTTGTTTTGAAACAAACTTTTAGTGTTTATTGTTCATTTCTTAACCTTTTTGTTTTTACAATACTTTTCCTTTTTTTTTTTTGTTGAGAGAAAACCATTTATTAACTTATACTACCGAATTATATCGATTTTAAATTAGAAAATTGACCATATATACACATGATTATATTACTTAATTTTTTTTCTTCTCAAAATCAATTTTTTTTATTACATTCTCAAAATTACTCTAACTCAATTGAGAAAAAAGCCCTTATCTAATACAAACAATTGTTTAGTAATTCAACTGATTTGAGTTAAAAATTAAAATAGTTGAAAGAGCTAAAAGACTTGAGTTCACACTATCATTAAGGAGAAAACATTAACACTACTAGAAAAAAGAAAATTAGGGAGGAAAAATAGTGAAAGAAAAAAATAAAATCTCTCACAAATTCTTTGGTCGCATAATTTAGTGACGGAATTATAGAGATTTCACGTTTTTTCTCTCTAAATTTCCCTGACTAATTAAGATCCTAATAATCTGGAGATCAGCCAAGAGGTAAGTAAAATCTAGCTAAGAATTGTTCCATACAGGAATCGAACTCAGGTTCTTCTAAGTAATTTATTCTTTGATAAAACTCATTAATCACTCGAGCAAAATTGTTTGGTTCTAACCTAATAACATCTAAAATACTAATACTTATCTTCCAACATTGTAACATTAATGGTAGATGTTTTGATCACCTAACCATTTGATTAACGGTTTGATCAATGGTTGTGCGAATGAAAAAAAATATAACTTGAGAAAGCTCAAGCCCTAAGATAAATCCCAATTACCTTAAAAGATTAGTTTATTTGGTCTAGTATTTGAGATGTTTTTGATCAAGAGGTTTTATTTTCTTGTTAAGATTGTCTTCTACTGTTAATTTGATATTTTTTTTTCTCAGTTGATAAATTACATTGAAGATTTTGTACTTAATTTGATTTAGTATTTGAAAGGTATTATTTTTTTATTAAGATTGCATGCTCCTACTGTTACATTGGAATATTTTTTTTCTTTAAAAAAATGCAAAGTAATGAATATTGATAATTTGGAAGGGATGTAAAAAGTTTTTTAAATTAAGATTGAGGGAGAGAGAAGCTATTATTAAGTTTTTTTTATCAAAATTATTATTAATTAATGTGACAATAATACAACTTACTTTGATGGAGTTTATACTTCGTCCCTCGAGACTACAATGTCAAATTCTAGTTACAGAACAAAAATAGCATTAATTAGATGGTATAATTGAAAAAAACAAATAAAAAATAATATTAAAAAGAAAACTAACATTCTTCTAAACAAATATTATTTTTGCAAATGTAAACGTTATTATAGGAGTAACATTCGTCTTTAGTTCACCTTTATATATATTGGTTTGGTCTTGAATTAAGTGCAACGCTATTTTTTTTTTCTTTTATGATTTTTATCAATGAAATACTCAACCATTCAAATGTTTAAGAGTAACTTTAATTATTTTTTTATTTTTTTGGTTTTGAGGCATCATTGTTTTTGTATTGTTTATGTAGTAATTGATAACTGATATGAATATATCTATCAGTGGATGTCCATCCCTTAACCTTCCATATGATTGTAACTCCCACTAGTGAGTGGATTGTAAGGATCTTCCATTTACTTATATTTGTCCTATAAAAGAACCTATATTGCAATGTAATGACACACTTGTGAAGAGAATAATAGAAAAGTTTTCATCTTCATCTTCTTCTTCTTCTTTGATCTTATACTTTTGGTTTATTTCATAACAATAACTTTGTAACTTTTCAATCCTAAAGCTTTTTTTACGAGGATCCTAACATTTCTTGTACTTTTTGGTGGTGTTTGGGGTTTGAACCCTAGACCATGCATATTTTATGCATTGTCCATACCAACTGAGGTAAACTCACGGGGACATATTTCTTGTACTTTGATCGTTAGCTTTTAATTTCTTCTCTTTTTGGCCTTTTCAAGAAAAGAAAAAAAAATGTATGTATCCAATCATACCCAAACTCGAAGCACCCCTCCTGAAGAAACTCTTATAACTTAGTTATTTACAGCTAGAGCAATAATATTTGTTGATGATGTTATAGAAGCTGCAACTGACCTCATATTTCCATGGCCAACCAAATCAAAGGCCATATAAAACTGTGCCATATATTGGTTTTTATGGTTGAGAAAAAAAATACTGTCATAGTGAGAAATATAGTAAATGCTACAAAGTTACTTACAACACACCTAATGCCAACGAACTTGTATCTAACTGGTTCGGGTCTTTAAGTTTGCGATATTAATAGTAGAGTTTAGTTTGACATTACCAAGTCATGTTTTTTTCCTTATCTACCTACCGGTTCAGACCGTTCAGTAGTTGCAACTTTAAACAACAGTAACAGTAGATATGAAATGACTTCGATGGTTAATTAATTAGGATATGAAATTTTTCTTGACGTTGTAAATAAAACCGCACATATAATTGAATGTATTTTCTTGACATTGTACGTAAACATTTGCCTTGAAAGTGAATTAAAGTTGAACTCTTATTTTAATGTTTTCATTGACATTTGTTTGTTTGTTTGTTTTTGAAATATGAAAATAAATTTAGTAAAGTAGTAGACAAACAAGGCTGAACCATGTGAGCATTATCTTAGAAATTGGGCATGACCCACCAAAATCAATGTTATTTAGTCGATTGGATATTTGGATTAGTTTAGCTCCAAGTGTGAAATGCATGTGATTATGAGTTAGAACCATGACAAATCAAACGCAAAAGTATTATAATAACATATTAATAAATGGAAGCATAATAACACACACACACACATATATATGACAAAAATCATCGGATACCTTGTTGGTTAGCCTTCTTCCCATTTTAATTCCTCCTCAATATATTTTTTTTTGGGTGTGAATTAATATATAGTTGATCACGTCTATGATAATGATTTATGAGATTACGATGTGCAGCCTACCAGTAGCTAAGCACTATTTCCTTCACACATAGGATGCTTATCCGTGATGCAAGAAGATGGACTTGAAACCGTCCACATATTCATATATGGAACAAACGTGTCCAATGTACTAAAAGGAATGTTGGAGTAACATTTTACCTTGGGCATGCAAATATGGTATGGGGCTAGACTGCTAGATAACTACTAAAGAATTCTGAAGCAGGTTTTGGATGTCAACTATGTTTAAAATGAGTCAAACACAAGAGGGTTTTATCTTAGGGCTTTCTATGATTTTATAGGAAAAATGAAAAGAAGGTACCAATGCCTTATATCGACTATTTCTACCAACCATGCATAAATTAATACTTTCCTCCATCCCATACTTGTATGTGTCACATTTAAGAATATTGTGACAGTTAGAAAATAAAAATAAGAATGTTGTGAGTTTGTGAGACATCGCTTAAACAAAAATAATTAAATGTTTAGATTTTAAAAATAAATAAAAAGTAATTTCTCGTTCCTTTTGACGAAATTGAATACTTTTTTCCACAATATACTTGACAATTTATCATCTCATTCTACATAGGCAAGTGCATTTTCCTATCGAAAAACAATAATTAATATTCCTATGAACTTTAAAAACAACGTGTAAGCTAACATAAACAATAACTTTCTTGTTAAAAAACAATAACTTTCTACAAAAGTAACAAGTATAGAGTGGAACTGATAGAGTATGTGTGATAAAATAACGAGGGGAGATTCATTTTCGTCCCTAAATAAACTGCGAAACAAATTTGATCTTTGCGAAAAATAAAATAAAATTGTAGTTTTTGAGAATAAATAGTTAGGATAACTTATTCTCTACCTAGATCACCGTCAAAAGAAGGGACAATTAGACCTTCAACAATATATCATAATGGTGAAAACACTATTGCTTTACAAGGATAACTTTGAAAAATATTTTCTTTCTTTTGTAATAAAGAGAAATTTTTTTAATGTCCTATTTTTAGAAGGACTTAATTTGAAATTTGAGTTGGCTAAGTATTCATAGTGTGTTGTCAAATGCCATTTTTGTATCATCTTTCTCGATTTTCTGATTTATTACTAAGTGGAAAAATGACTAGCATGCATCTCCTATACATACATTTGAACATGGTCTAAATAGCCAATCCACATTGCAATCTACAGTCTCCTATCAAAGCATTTTGCCACGTGTCCTCATTTTTTGCTAACCATTGAAACCAAAATTTGAGGAAACTATTCAAATTAATTTATTTCTTATAATAAGCCATTCAAATAACATTGACTTATACTTAACAAATTCACATTAGATATTGCTAAAAAAAAATTGATTTTTTTTTGTTAGGTGAAACCATTTAAATGAATTTTTTTCTTATTGTAAACCATTCAAATATCATTGACTTATACTTGGTAAATTCAAGTTATAATTGCTTTAAAATTGGCATTTAGATCACAATAAAATTTCATATCTCCTGTACATACATTTGAGAATAAACAATATAAGAAAAGTACACATGACACCATAATACTGTTCATTCACATATCTCACACACTACCACATTGTATTTATCACTAATATATACAAAAACATGAGATAAATATTTGTCACTAAAAAATAAAATAAAAATTGGATAAATATTTGTTATTGATGAATAAAAAAATTAAGAGATAAATATTTATCTTTGATAAATATAAAAAAATACAAGACAAATATTCGTTACAATTACATTAAAAAATATACGAAAAATATTCATCACTGATAAATATTAAAAAACAAAACAAATGGTTTTCTTATGTATAAAAAAACATGAGACATATATTTGACATAGATATATAAAAAAAACACACGTGCAATATTTGCCTCTAATACACAAAATAATGTGAATCAATATATATCAATGAAAAAAACAAGAGACTATTATTTTTCATTAATACATAAAATCATGTGACAAATATTTCACAGTGATAAATGTTAAAAAGAAATATGGCACACCAAATTCTAAAAAAAACATGGGAAATTTTTCTTTTATTGGTATATATTATTATTTTTTATAAAAAAGAGTGATGCTAAATGCATTACCCAAATTCATTAAGAAAAAAAATATGACGAAAAAAAGGAAACTAGGTCAAAACATTTTCAAAAAGACATAAATCTAAAGTTATGCAAGCTTAACTTATTTTTTATGTAACCTAGGTTAATGCTATAATGAAGAGATGTGGTAATATATTTCATTTTAGCCTCTTAAAAAAATGCTATAAGGACGAGAAGGGGACGAACAAAAAATAAATAAAGGGCCAAACCAATGTTAGCTAACCTATATGTGTATGAGTTTCTTTCTTTATGAATTAATTGATAAATATTATGAAATCACTAGACAAATACTAAAAAACACGGGAAAATATTTATAAGTCATAAATAAAAAAGTACGAGACAAATATTTATCATAATCTTTTTATGAAGTTTTTATCACTAATAAATATATTAAAAAAATGAGACATATATTAGTCAATAATAAACACAAAACATATATTTGTCATTGTAAATATAAAAAAAACATAAGACAAATATTTATTACTGATACATAAAAATTATGAGTCAAATATTTTTCACTAATAAAAAAACACTTAACCCTAATAAAAGGTACAAATTTGTCATTGATACATAATAAAAGGCAAAAAGAAATTCGTTGTTAATATAAATATATTTTTATTTTGTTTAATCAAAGTAAAAATTAAATTAAAAAGAGAAGGAAGTACAAGACTGGGAGGCAAGGACCTGACCCTGTAAACCATAAATACAAAACCCAACAATGCAATACAAAAGTGGTAATGAAAGAGAACAACCCTAAACAACCACATACGATCCAGCGAACCGACGTCGAGGCGCGAAACCAAATTGTAAAAAAATGCAAAGTGAATATTATGAGCATTTAAATAGGTGTATGGATCGTCTGCGAACACAGACACGACCCAAGTTCCAAAAGCTCCGTTCAAAGTATTAGAAAGTCATAAACACTCTTTCGAGCTAAAGCAACCAACTATGAAACAAATCCATAGAGTCACAATAGTCTTGAAACTTCAGTCGCAGTTCTGACCGAGGGATGAACAAACGGCAAAAATCTATCACAGTCCACCAACGGCGCAAGAAGCAACCACGACGGATAAAATCATTTAGGTACGATGAACGACTACTGTTGTCAACACAGAGCATCTACACATCCCTTTCGAGAAACATCGTGATACAACCAGTCATGTTGAATTGAGATATGCATCCAACATAACAATGCCAGAACTAAAGAACCCAGATCTTCAATCGAGAAAACCATATTCATGATTTTCAGATTAAATCACAAAGCCGGAACAAAGCCTTCATCTCCATAAAAATAAACGCCAATAAACATAAACGAAAAAAAAATAGCAAAATTCATATTGATAAACTCAGAATCTTACATAATCCACCACAAAAAATAACTCATAACTGCGTCGACGCCAAAGCAGTACACTACAACTGCGACGTTGAACAAAACCAGTTACCACAACAGAATCAGCTCACACCAAGACTGTGAGAGGTCAACTGCGGCGTCGCTTCATTGACGACGATCTGAAACCCATAAATATATTATTCATTTATGTATAAAAACACGGGACATATATTTATCACTAATAAACATAAAAAAATATGAAACACATTTGTCATCGTTGCAGTAAAAAAATACGAACATATTTAAAAACTTACGAGATAAATAATTTTCTTCAATAAATAAATAAAATAAAACAAATTAAAATTGAAAATTAATAGTCTATCACCCGTGCATTTCACAGGTTAACACATTATTTTGGTATATATGGAAATACAAAAACGAGATGGTGTTTAGCCAGCATGATTGTGATTGATGTTACTAAAACAAACAAGATTGTGATTGATAATATTAAGTTATTATTTTTGGGCAAGGGTAGAAGTTAGTGTAAAGTTAATCTACATAAGTGTGTCTTTTTTCGGTAAAAAAAAGTGTCTTTTGCACGAGTCTTGGATGTTCTTGTGGTTGGTCATCATCTATTTTGGATAGTTTTTGGTTGTATTTTATAATCTGTTCAATTTGTGACACATCTTGTGTTTTGAATTATTTCACTAAATACATATATTTTGGCTTTTTTCAATTGAAAAATTAAACAAATAAAATATAACATTAGTTTTTTTTTTATGATCATGTTTTAGGTACAAAGTTTTTAGCATCGTTTTACAGATGATTAATCTTCGTAAAACTACAACTAAAAATGATAGAAATGTTAAAAATCAAACTCAAAACCATTTATTTAAGGGTTAAATATATAAACCAAACTAAAGAAATTAACTCATTTTTCCATAAATTTATCTAAATATATAAACCACATGAAGTTAAATTGCTACCAAAATATTTTGATTATATGAGTTTCTACACTATAAATTATCCACTTAATATAAGACATACAAATACAAGTTTCTATTCTAAAGAAAAATATTATTTATTTTTGTAGTTTAATTAATATCGTTATTTAAGGATAGATGTAGCTAACGTGAGGGCATAAAATTAAAATGGACAAACAAAGAAGGAGATTGATGAGCAACAAATAAGTTGACTTTAAATCAAGAAAAGTAAAATGAGAGGTAAAGCCTTTGTGTCAGACGAAGGCTATTAATGGAATCATGTGCAAGTGCAAGTGCAACAACAAAACAAAGAAGATTAACACTCACTTTCATACACGTACAATTTGCAACAACACCACTGACCTATGTTTTGCTTCTTCTTTTTCCATTGCTTTTGCTATATCAGGTAGTTCAGTAGGATCAATCAAAAAAATCTTTCAAGTGTACATTTTTTCAGAGATAATGCTACTATCTATCTTTAAATACTTGAATTTTGGATCATTAATTATTTTTGAAATAGAACTAAATTGAATCCAATTCCCGTGTATAAATTTCAATACTTACTTTTATTTTGTACTATTTCTTTTTCATTTTTTATAATATTTATAATATAATAGTACATATTTAATAATATTGATTAAGATCCCTCGAAAAATTAATATTTATTAGGGTAATAAATATTTTTGATCTTGTTATTTTGTAATATTGATTCTGACTATATAAATCGAAGGTTTCTCCCTAAAAAAAAATACATTGAAGGTTTCGAGGGGTATGCAATGGTCTTATAGCATCTACAATAGAGACTCTCAATTTTGAGTTCTTAAACGGCTCTCACATAGACATATCACTTTTTTATTATTTTTTAATAATAATACTTAATAGATACTCAGTCACTCCAATGGAGAAACTCTAACAAAAGGTCTATATGGGTCCACCAATATAGTACAATGACATTAAAAAAGCCAAGGTAAATTGCAATTGAAAAGAAATAGTACCATGACAATGATTATTTTAAAAAAAATAATGTGGGGTCCATTTAAACATCGATGTCTTAAGTGAGACACTGGGTCTTAGAAGACCTTAAAAAAAATTCCGCATTGGGGTACCTATTAGGTATCAAGTCTTAAATGGTGAAGACCTCACCAATGTGGATGCTCTTAGTGTCCCGTTTAATTCATTTTTTTAACAAATAAAATACTACAATTTTTTTAAGAAAAACTAAGAATAAAATGAAATAACATCAACTAAATTTTAATATTTTTTATTCCCTAAAAAAATATTTTATTTTAAAAAATTATTTAGAACTTACCTATTTGTTTGAATAATAGTATTTATTATTTCACTACCAAAAAAATGGTATTTATGATTTATGATGTTAAAAATAAATTATAATCAATTGTTACAATTTTTTCATATTTAGAAGGTATCAACATACACTCCGACTCTCAAGTCAGTAACAAAGCAAAGCAAAGAGTGAAAGGTAAAATGATAGATAGTATGTAACTGTTGTAGTCTAAGAACCTTTCTTATAAATTAGTTGATGGTATGGCAGTCGAAGTAGATGTTAGCAAACGGTTACATACGACGAGCGTCAATGATCATAAATATCAACGGTTGCATTATGTTAATGATTGAGGCCAGAGACAGATCTACTTATAGTAGATTGGGGGCAGCTGTCCCACTACTGTTTCAGTTATATTTGTTAAGTCTTTGATATATTAATTATTGTCCGCTCTTAAAATAAAAGATTGTCCCCGTTAAATGAAAATTTATACTAGAAAAAGAGTTTCTCATAAGTTTTATAAAATCAATTATGTAAATACATTTGAGATGAAATTTTGAATGATATCTACGAAACTTTTTAAATATAAAGACACGTAAAGAACAATCTCAGTTTGTAGATGTTAAAGAATCTTTGATTTTTCAAATATATAATAGTAATGTTTATAATCTCAAGTATTTTGCTCAATGATAATGATATTATTTTATCACTTTAACATTGCTAAAATTTTTGTATAAATATTTATCATATAAAATCTTGCTCCCATAAGTTAAATTTTTTGGATGTGTCACTGGACAGGGCCATTATAGATCCAAGGGAACATATGTCTTTAAACCTTTTGAGGACGATGGCCGGTGTTAGTTGTCGTGTTTTGGGCCTTTGTTAGGTACATTGTATGCAGGTTAAGAAAGCATTGTTGGGCTTTCTCGTGATTTAGCATATGTTTGGTAGAGGTTTCTCGAGCACGGACATCTGGCCAGTCAAGAGCACATTCGGTAACGCTCCTAGTTTCTATGATTAATTTGAGAATAAATTAGACATTTATATTATCATAAACTAATTGTTTTATCTATTACATTTGAGGTGCTAGTTCAATGGTAAGAGATTAACTTTAAAGATTTAATATGTTGAGTTTGAATCGCCTTGAAGACGATTGTAAAATTGTCATTAATATCACTTTAATTAATAAAGAAAAAGTGTTCTAACTATTTCACAATGAGTTTTACTTCTTTTTTTTAACTTTAAAATAAATGTCATTTTCACTTTTTACAATAATATTTTTTCTTAATTATATATCATCATCTAATTAATATTTTGCACATTACTCGCAAAAAACGTACAATATTAATCCACTTTGCATAGTTATGATAGTGATAGTTAATTAAATTAATTTAATAAAATTTTAACTCTCTTTCTTTTGCTTATAGTCTCTTTTTTTTTTATACACAAAGTCACAGAAACACCCATAAAACTCACAAAATACAATTATAAAGTCATGACTTCAAATAGGATGAAAATATTCAACATAACAATATCGACAATATCAATTAAGTTAAGTCTGATACATATATAATCATAGCCTTCTCTTTTTGAGCTATCGTGTTATATATATAACGTTGTTATCGTCATTTAACAATAACTAATATCCGTTAAAAATTAATGAGGCACACAAGTTCTTCTCTTCCCAACCGAATTCTTTTCGTAGGAAAGAGTGAGAATATTTTTTTATGGTGATCGGAGTTTGAACCTCAGACCTTGCATATATTATGTATTGTCCATACCAACTGAGCTAAGCTCACGAGGAGGAAAAAGTAGGAGTATTATTATTATGTTTGGATTTTTTATCAAGAAAAATGTTTTGATTTTATTTCTCTGATTATTAATAATAGACTTATTATAATTGGTGTTGGTATTTATGATTCCCACCACCCGTACCCCACCTTGATTGGCTTTCTTATCTATCTCTCTTTCAGCACCCACCTCCCATCATCATTCATCACTACCCTACCCTCTCAAATTAACCTCTCTCTCGCACATACACACAGCAGCCTTCTTCTTACTCGCGGGAAAATATTCCCATACACAAAAGTAGCAGGCAACATGGGTCTGGAAATGTTGGAAGAATTTATGTCAATTAAACCAATCAAACAAAGTGTTCCTCAAGCTAGAATATTTACAGAAGAAGTATCATCAGATCTAGAGAGAAGAAAGGAGGAGCATTATTACTACCACACACCACCCGCATCACCATCAAAGAACTCATGTGACTTGGTTTGTCCACCACCTCCAAAAAAACGTCAACGCCTAGCAGTAACAACTAGAAGAACATCTAATCAATCTCAAGAAAGGAAATTCTTTCAAGTACCCGACGATCTAACTTCTATCTTTCTTCTGCGCAATTAACCATTATCACACCAACTCAATTAGCACCTTGCTAGCTAACCATGCACCATCTTCACACCGCCAATGAAATGGTATGTATAGGAGTATATATATCTATAGTAAGTTTCGTCTCATTTTTTTTTTAATTAATCAAACATATTACCTCAGCTTATGACATGTTATCTCTTCTCTTGTATTTGTAGCATTCTTATTGTGTTATTTTGTATACTTCAAATGTATTAAATGTGTTGCTGAATATTAGTTCTCTTCTGGAAGAAAAAAAAAAATATGACCCTAATTT
>Ga0228711_1004810_pt1 | contig 20662 bp, 5 predicted proteins | sample MedpolnodulmetaG_2_FD_177996 | JGI IMG/M metagenome (GOLD analysis project Ga0228711, IMG submission 177996) | Root nodule microbial communities from Medicago polymorpha collected in Santa Monica, California, United States - brown nodules | ecosystem: Host-associated > Plants > Roots > Nodule... | reverse complement strand
TAAATTTTACACTATTAACAACTTGACATCCTCTCTTATTCTATGTCTTTAAAGAATTGAGTAATCAATATGAATGAGTTAGTAGTGACTATGTCTTTAAGGATTGGGTCTTCGTTCTAGGTTTTGTTCTGGGGTGGTTGGCAATTGATATCTATTATTTTGGTTTTTTTCCTCCATGCTAGAACCAAAAGAAGAAAAAAGAAAAAAAGGTGTGCAATCTTGAATTTGTCTAACAATACGTGTATATTTATAAAGGCCCTAAAGGTGAATTTAATATTTTTAGTGAAATCATAAATTTTTGGCTTATTAGCAGTTTTAGCCCCCTAACTTTCCCAAAGTTGCGATTTTGGTCCCCTAAGAAAAAGAACTACAAAACTACCCCCTAAGTTTTGCATCTGTGGCAGTTTTGGCCCCCAAGACTAATTTTAACTCGGTCTATGCTGACGTGGCACCCTAACTGAGGTGCCACGTGTTATTTATTTATTTTTTTGGCTTTGGGGGCCAAAACTGCTACAGTTGCAAAACTTAGGGGGCGGTTTTGTAGTTTTTTTCTTAGGGGGCCAAAATTGCAACTTCTTGAAACTTAGGGGGCTAAAATTGCTATTAAGCCTAAATTTCATATTTGGGAAAAAAGGAGATTAACAATTTGATAGTGAAATGGTAAATTCTATACCTATATATATTGTCGATCTCGATGAATAAAACATGATATCTTACGAGAGTGCTATTAACTTGAGTACATGATCTTGTTCGTGTTTAATTTATATTTTTAGTTTTAGTCTTTCAATTTTATGTTATCCTGTATGATATATGTTGTTTTCCTACTTAAATCAATGAATGTTAGTTTTTTCAATTATTTTACCGTCTCTTTGCTCCTGGTGCATCCAAATTTTAAAATGTTGGATGTTTATTTCGTTATTATTCCCAAAAAATAAATTGTACTCGTCTGAATCTGAATACTAAATTCTGAAGAAAAAACGTGTTTGGATTCCAATCAAGACAAGACAACTGTAATTTTAAATTTTAAGAGGCACGCGAGAAGTGTTGGAGGGGTGGGATGAATTTCACATGAAGAAGATATCTATGAGAAGGTTCAATAATTAACTACATTTTCTTTCATTATATCAAACAATGAAACGTCTTTTACTTTCAATTTATATTTTGTATTTGTATGTAGTGGCTGAAATTATATATGGCTACGGACTTTCTTTTTTGAATTGTGATAGAGAGAATAAAAGTAACCAAAGAAAATCTTTTTACAGAAAACACCGAAAATTATGTTTTTTTCTTCTTCTTCTGAATTTTTAAATATAACCAATATTCTTAGAATTCATTTTTAAAACCTTTCATGATGTCTTAGTTTTATCAATAGAAATGTATGTTTGGATATAATTCTCTAACTTTGAAAGATTACGTTGTTAAATATAAAAGGCTTAAATAGGTCTTTCGTCCCTGTAAATATAGGTCATTTGAATTTTCGTTCCTGAAGTTACTAATCCTTCCAATCCACCACTACAAAATTTAATCATTTGACTTTTGATCATAATTAGGTTTTTTTGCTGAGGTGGGCTGTCATTAGCGATGTGGTGCCCATGTGGCTAGTGATGATTGAGCGAGGTGGTTGGCTTAAATAGGTCTTTCGTCCTTGCAAATATAAGTCATTTGAATTTTTCGTCCCTGAAGTTACTAATCAGATGTAATTGGGACCATTTTTCAAATGATTAATATTTGCAATAGGAAAATGGAAGGAATAGTAACTTCAGAGAAGAAAATTCAAATGACTTATATTTGCAGGGACGAAAGACCTATTTAATTAAACCAATATAAAATGTATGTTCCTAAAAAAAATGTATGAATTATCAACCAATAAGTATAACAGTTTTACTCTTAATATCAACAAAAAATATATAATGTCTTACTCTGTCAAATTTGATACACTAGTGGTTTTCAATCTAATTTTGATACACCGTTATAAATCACAACCAATAATAGGGATTGGATCAAATGACACCAAAGTGTCAAATTAAAATGTCGGTCAAATTTGATGGGAACCGTTAGATTAAAACTGTATTAATGGTTAGGATTTGGTGTCAAATTTAATTTGACACCTTGGTGTCATTTGATCCTATCCCTAATTTCAATAGTGATTCTCTTTTTAATTCAAATGTTGTGTTGAAGAAAGAAGTATGTTCTTTAGATGTGGGCTCTTTAACTATTATAAATATTGTTAAATAAGACAGAATTGTCGATAATTAGATTGTTATAAGAAAATATTCGTAAAAGGAAAAGGTACATAGGCTAATTTTCTAGTAAAATAAGGTATTTGATTGATCGACTATCTTTTAAATAAAGTCTACAATCGTATTTGAAGATAGAATGTCGGAGTTTTCTATCTATCTACCAGTCTTTAGCAAACAAAAAATGTGCTCCAACGATCGTTTTTTTTTCCTTCTAAAAGCAATGTAACCAATGATTCATCAAAAAGGAAAATGGTGGTCTCGACTAATTTAGCACGATCAACCTAAAAGATAGCAGCAGAAACCTAGAGAAATATATTTAAAACTGAAAATGATGAAACGAAGAGGAAAAGAATCAAAACCCGAGGACCAACAATTCTTAAACCTAAATGTAAGCACACCCAAAGGCAAATCCACCATAAGGCATGGTGTGGCATGTGCCACACCAGATTATTACCCATTTTTTAATAGGTATATACACCTATTATAGTTTAAAGATATATAATAATATTATGTTGTGCGAAAGTAAAGGAGATTTCTAATGCATCCTAGTGGTTTTCTAGCAATGATTGTCATCATTGTCACTGGTTCAATTCCCTCCATAAGCTTTTTTTTGCATTTCTCTTAATTTTTTTTGCGAACTTGCGCATTGGGCGTTTAGGAAAACGTCCTTAGCCTATATGCCAAACTTGCTCTTCATGTCCTTAAATAAAGCACAAATTCTTTTTGGGTAGTGTTAACTAAGGGCACAAGTTAAGAATCTAAAAATAGAATTAAATCATAAATTATGTCTTAAAAATATAAGATTTTAAATTTCAAGAATATTGAATGCACAATTTCCATAAAATGTTTCTATCTTTGATTTCTTAGCATTTCCCATTCTTTTTATATAAAAAAACTTCTTTTATCAAATAAATACAATCATTTTCTCTTTATTATTTTTTTTTTGGAGGAATCCTTCTTTTTATTTAAATTATCCTTAAATAATATTATATTTTTTTATAAACTAAAATATATTTTATTCTTTTTATAATACTTGATTATAAATATACAATTTTATATGTGATGAACTATTTATAATTTTTTTTTTGTATTATTGATGATTTTAAGTTATTTGTGGTGCGTAGTGAATTAATTTAAGGCATTTAGTTCATTTTTTTTACAATTAACGTAATGTTTATTACAACTTAAATTTTGTGTTTCTATTCTATAGTTTTAGTTTATTTTAGTGACCCACGTAAAAAAAATAAAAAAGATTGCGCCACCATTTTATGTTAAGACACTGATAACACTTGACATGTTTTGTTGTTATGTCTTTGTTCCCTCCATAATTTGAAATGAATTTTTGTCATTGCATTGTACTTGCATTTTGGATTTCTCTAATTGTGCCTATTTAGAATTTTGGGTTTGAATAATTATGACGGAAGAACTTCTTTCTCTATATTGTATTGTATTTTATTTGTTGTTTCGTCTATAGACAATTATTATCGTAAATGTATTGAATTAAACAATGTTATTTATTATTTTTAGTATAATTTAATTCATAAATTCTTTTATACTTTTACCCCACCAAAATACAATGTCTAAATCCGTCCCAAGCATACCTCATCTATTATATTCAAAATATAACCTAATAAAAGAGGGAACATTATCCCACCAAGTGTAACAACAAGAAACAATACAAAAACAAACAAGGCTAAATGCACAACCATTGCCTTCTATATGCACTACTTGCTTAACTTTCTCACGTTCTTCGGTTGTTTCTATCTTGCATATGTGCTTCTTCTTTCTCTTAGTAGCGTGCCTTAGAAAATAGTTGTGACACCCAACCTTTCCTCTTTGAAATTAAGTTAATCAATTCAAAAGAAGAAAATAACTATTGAGGTTTAAGTGTAAGCATTCTTAAAGTTTGAAACCATCTTAGCTCATAAACGATTAATTATACTCACTTGCAGCTTAGAAAGATTAATTTAGCTCAGTTCGTCATGTATTCGCCCGTCCTTTTAGCTATCCCTTAACTTGACTGTTAATTGTTTTCGGCTAACAAAATAAAATATTTTTTGGTATAAGTAAATTATTTTTTTATTTACTTTTGATTGTGTGTAATACTTTAATCATAAATACTTTGGGGATAAAATGTTTTGTAGGTGAAAACCAAATTCAGTGTAAGTGGTCACAAACTGCATGCGGTCATGTACTTAGAGGATCCGTGAGTGTTTGATCAAGATCAAACAATTCCACGAAAGAGCATATTTTATTTTCTTAAAATCAAAAGTTACCAACTTTAAGTCAGAAACGTTCGATCTCAATCAGACGATCATGATTGCATGTATTATATGACTTTGCACAATCCCAATCCATGCAAGTGGACCTTGTAACACTGCCGACTGCAGTGTCGACACTGAGTTAGTCATTGTTTCCTTGAATAGGACATTAGGTACGCACGCTAAGATGAGACATATAACATTCAAAAAAAGGAAAACAATTAAAGTTAAACAAGTCTCTTAATATTTAAATTAGAGGTGAAAAAGAAGAATAAACCAAAAGAAAAGAGTGGATGAAAGAGCAAGAAAGCAACATGGTCGGCTGACCTTAAAGGCAGGAAGGAACAAACAAAGAAGGACATCATCACCAAAACCTTATCTTAAATTCTCATATCACTTGATCCCATATTCTACGCTCCATAATCATCTACCTCCCACGGAATCAAATGCCCATCATACCAAATCATTGGTGGACCCATGTGTCTATATTTCCTCACACATGCCCTCATCCTTTCCTCGTGCCCCTCATCTTTACACGCCACATGTATTTTATGGTTACAATTTAATTAAGAATTAATTCACATACTCCGTCGGTGTAAAGTTGTTTTACACAGTTGATAATATAGTGTGACACAATCGATAGATCTTTGAATCCATTAAACATGTAGTCGTGACTCGTGAGTTTAATTCATGGTTCGGTATGAAAGAACTTTGGTTGAGACATAACAACCCAAAAAATGTTTTACAAAGTTAGACAATCATAACTATTTGATCATTACAAATATATGACTTTATTTATATCCATTTTTTATGTTCAATAATTTGATTGTGATTTATTGACATCGTAAAACTTGTTAGTATTGAATTAAACTCTTAAAAGTATCTATTTTTCAAACATGTATTATTTAGTGAAAATTATGTGTGGAGATGACATGAGAACAACCACCTATTTGTTTGGTTTAATGTCACTTTGTTTTGTGTGTGGAACCAGATTGCTTAAATTAGTGATATGATTAAGCCAACACCACGGACGCATTTGGTCATTAGTTTGTCATATGAATATTTGTGATTATACCCAATCATCCCATTAAAGTGTATGTAGAATAATACCTGATATATACTATATATACTATATAATAATATAAGAAATCTCATGCTCACACGTCCAACCAAACCATGTATGAAACCATTTCATAGAATTTTAATTTTCTTCACTGTTACAAAGTCAAATTCTATCTATCTGGGTTGGGTCCCAATTCAAAACAAAAGCAACGGTTACCCATCTACTTTTCTTTTTAGTATTCAGCCACTTGCTGACAAAAGCTCCACATAATCCTCTTCTAAATTATTTGCTACGTGACTGACTATCTTACTCGTTCAATCATTAACAAATTGTGATTTATACCCTTTTTAATACCTTTAATCGATGGAGATTATTATTTAAGCATAAAATACCAATCAACTTAAGCTACTGTGGACTCTTCTTTGAAACACTTTATAGATACCTGACGTCATAAATACTCATCCATGAGGTAATAAATAAGTTCACAATTCACCCACATAAAACTAATATACGTTCCTAAGTACAATTGCATGCACGCATAAGTTATTGTTATACACTCTCTCCCTTTTTGTATTTGACACTTTCACACTGAGAAATGTTGATAGAAAAATAGAACATTGATTTTACTAAATTGTCTCTATTAATTACCGATGTAATTTTTATTTATTATTAACTATACTTGACATTTTTACTCTCTCCATTATTATTATTATAAATTGTAAAATGAAAAATAATAATTTGAAAGTGACGCACATAGTATAAATTTGAGGTACAACTATAAAAGATTTAATTAAAATTACATTTAAAATTAAAAGTGACATTTTCTTTGAGAAAATTATTTATAAATAAAGTCTTCCTTCAAAATAAAATTAATAGATAAATTCTTGTCCTGTAGACGATTTTGAACTGTCAGGTGTGTGTTAAGTTGATGAAGCGCCATCTGAAATTCACATGCGCGCAAATGTGAAATTCTAGATTTAATAAAAAAAATGTTTGGTCTAATAATTTTGACATTATCGGTCCGGTTGAATTAGACCTTAATATAACAATATCAATGCGTTTGATTAGCATTTTCTTTAATATGTCTACTTTTTGACCTTGTAAAGAATATAGAAGATGAGATTGGAATTAGATTCAGGTTCAAAAAGATAAACAAGTTGCATTCTTATTTTCAATATAATCATTTGTACCTGCCCACTTTTTGTGTACCCATGATGATGCATTCCGTTGAACTTTGTACGCCGTAGATGCGTGGGCTTATTCCCATCGAACATAACTTCTCAAATAATTCATTATCTCCGTTATGATAAAAGAAATTATTCGATTCCATTTTTACATTCAGCAGCTTAAACTTATGATATATTTCTTTGTATTTTTTTTTATAATAACAGACCAAGGATATTATCATTCCAATTCCATGTCCAACAATTTGTGGTCCATAGTTACACTGATTCCAATTTATTGTATACTAGTGTGGTAAGTGATGCAACTAACTACGTGAATTCAATTCGTGTTGAGATCCTTTCCATTTTCAAAAGAAATGGATATGTCTGATACTATGATTTTAACGTATAAATATTCAATTAATGTAATTAATTCTAAGACATGTGTGTTTATATGTCATTTTTTTTTTTGGATACAATTTATGATATGTAACTACTCCAGGGGCGGATCTACATCATGGTCATGTGTGGCTATAGCTACACATGATTTTTTTTCCTTCAGCGACCGAATTTTCGATCTAAAGCATGAAAATTAGTTGCTGATAACTTTAACGGCAAAAATAACGACTAGAAATTCGATCGCTAATGTAAAAATCGGTCTCTAATTCGTTTCGCGACAGAAATAGTGACAAAAAATTCAGTCGCTAAAGTATAAAATATTAAAAAACGATAATTATTTTGGTTGCTATTTATTTAGCCACATTTGAAATGTATTCCAAGATCCGACCCTGAACTACTCGTCAAGTATTTTGATTTAGAAAATAACTTTATCTCAGTTGAGGATAGTGTGAATAACGATTTTGGTCCTCAAATTTACATGCATCAGTTAATTTTATCCTTCAATTTTTTGAAATAGACAATACGTTCTTGAATTTTATAAACGTCGATCAATTTAGTACCACTGTCAAGTCTTGTCGTTAACAGTGTTGACATGTCATGTCATGTTAAGTGTGTGGAGTTCCAAGTTAGTTTCCACGTGTGCATGGACGTATTTGATTGATTTTTTTTGGATTTTTTTAAACGAAAGTCAATACAAATTGTTACACTGTCAAATCGATTCCTGAATTATTCATTAAAAATCAAGTTGGTCCTTGAATTATAACACTCATTATCAAATCGTTCCATTAATTATTTATCTTATCTATCAATTTGATCCTTGATACAGTCAAATAAATATTAAAACCTAAAAGAATGTGACGAATTCCCGAAAAACAAGTTAGAAATAACAGTTAAACATTATTGTTTCAACATCTCCTAATGAATAACAGTTAAACTTATTGTTTAATTTATTTGAGGAGACAAAATTGGTTAATAAATTTATGATATTTATTTGTTGCCTGCACCATTGCTCTTATGCACCGTCATGCGGTGCACCTTTTTCATTCCTTTTATCATTCCGTTGTCTTAGTTTGAGTCATTCTCGTGCCCCAATAGATAAACCACCTCTATTGTACAAAAAAAAGAAGAAAAATAAACCACCTCCAATAATTTGTTATAGAACAATGGGCATGGATCTTGACTTGAATCAAGAGCAGTGATATTTTGTTTATTTATTGTATTTCTATCTTATCTTTGTTCCTAAACCATGTATACCTTGTGCTTGGTTTGGTGTCTAAATAAAATTTCATTGCCTTTTTACCAAAAAAAACAAAAAAAAGCAGCTTCAACAACCTCCTCCTCCTCAATGCTTAACATTTTTAGACAACTCAAATCATCAATGCTAGCTGTATTTGTGCATAAACCAGTATGGCGAACAACCAAAATTATATGGCCCCGCTTGAATAAACAGCTTATATAGATGCTTATAACATTAGAGCTTATAATATTAGAGCTTACATCATATGCTCTTATATTTGATAAGCTATTTATGTTTGGATATGTACACTAAAAAGTACTTACATAAATTGAAGTGTTTGGATGTAACATTACATAAGCAATTATTGAAATTTTAAATATTTTTAATTTAACAAAAAAATCAAAGAATCGAACCACAATTATCAAGATTTTTTTTTAATAAAATTAATCAAGATGTAAAAAAGAATATTATAATATATTAATTATAATTATATATATAGTATAATCAATATTCGTCCTTAAAAAAATTATCAATATTCATATAAGACAAAATTAACATTAGATTAGATAAGTATATAGTTACGTAACAAAAAAATTATTCATATAAGAAAAATATTAATATTCAGTTTCATTTTGTTACGTAACAAAAAAATAATAAAAATCTTCCTTAAAAAAAAACTTTGTTACATGTGTTAATTTAGTAAGATAAGTATATAACAATTTTGTTACTCATGCACCGCCAAAGATAACTAACATTATAATTAAAATATATGTTTTGAAAAAGTGGATCCAGAGAGAATCGAAGGAGGTTACATAAATTCATAAGCTCCTTGTTAAGCCAGAGGGTAAGCTGAAAATTTAGGCTTATTAAAATATGGCATAAGCAGCTTATGAAACTATGATAAACTATTTTTATTTATTTACCTAAACACCTTTAAAAAGGCTTATGGGAGTAGATAAACCAACATAAACTCAAAATAAATCAATCTAAACGGGACCTATGTCTTCCTACTTCTGTCCTTATTTCAACCGCATCAAATAAGCAAAAGCCTCCATACAGGTTTGCAGATACCTTGCAAAAACAGTTCTCAAACTTCAAAATTAACATCAATTCTTTTTCTATCTTTCTCCCTAATACAAACCTCATCAAGTATCGACTTTATTTTTTTTTACTGCATCAAGAATCAAATTGATAGATAAGATAAATAATTTAGGGATCGATTTGATAGTGAGTGACATAATTCAGGGACCACTATGATTTTTAATGAATAATCCAAAGATCGATTTGAGAGTATAACAATTTGTATTAACTTTCATTGTTTTTTAAAAGTAAAAAAAATCAAAATAAATTTTCGATCAAATTCGTCTGTTACACGTGGAAACTGACTTGAAATTCAACGTCAACACTTAACGTGACACGTCAGCACCCAGCAAAACTTGATAGAGAGACTAAATTAATTGACATTTATAAAAGTCAGGGACATATTTGCTATTTTGAAAAATTATGGAATGAAATTGACCGGTGCATATAAATTTGAGGACCAAAATACATACTTACTCGTCGAGGATATTGTTGCTAATGATGAATTTAGGTGGTTACATCCAAATTATAAATTAACGTTTAAATTGAGGAAACACGTGAAACTTTTTTTAAAGACCGAGCATTACACTATCAAATTATAGGTGATCTTAAATTTGTTTAACATGAGTTTTTGTTTTGAAGTCCCATTTCTTTGTTCTTTTGTTTTTCCCCTATCTTTCTTTTATTTTATCATTTTTAATCAATATTTTTTTTTATTTAAAAATAAACTCATGAAAGAAAATTAGTTTATTCTCTACTTGAATATCTCATTCAGTTTCAAATTTAGAATTTTATTTATTTATTCATTTATGTAATTAAATTTTAATTTGATGTTTGCGAAATTAACATATCTAATTTTTTTTTGGTAGATATTAACTTATCTGATTTAATCAACTTATAAGTTAAAAACTTAAAACAAAAATCTTTTAATTTAAAAATATACAATCTATTTATTAGATAAACATATATATTAGCAATGGTTTAAACATGACTTTTACATACAGACAAATATACATTTATCCATGAATAAAGCATAATTAACAACAAAATTGTTGTCTTCCAGACTTTTACTTATGAAAAATTGACATTTAGTAAAGAATTTTAACCGTAGGTACAATTTTTATTTTATTTTTTCAAATTTTGAATCCCTTTAAGTTTGAAGTCCTATACTATGAGCCTTGTTGCTATGGTCGACCCTGCTGATATGATAGGATAGCACTTGAGTGACATAGAGTTGGGTGACATTGTAATTGGTCAATGTCACCAATATCACCCAACTTCATGTCATCTAAGTGCTATCCTGATATACCTAAAAAACATCTAAATCTAAAACGTGTTTGATATCATGACATATTTATCAAAATTATTGTGAACCACACCATCATTTTGTACAATCATGGAAGCTCATAAATTTTTTAGCAAACTTATTATGATATCAAACATACTTATAAGAGTTGATGTTAAGTTGCCAACACATGTAATTATTTCCGGCTGATTAATTATTTTATAGGTTTATCGTTAACTATGAATGACCTAACTTTGGCTTAGCATAGCCGACATGCAATGCATTATTTGAAGTTCTTATAGAGTTATAGTACTAATACAAATATGTAGGTCCCAAACACTCCACATCAACTTTCTAGTTAAGCAAAGATCCGAATTCTTGTTGATGAATCATATTCTGGCACCATTATAACTCATTGAAACTCCAATTGTGTGTTGTACCTACTTTCTTTAATCTTATTTCCTATTGGAAACAAACAAACAGTGCACATCCCTTTCTAATCCTACACACCTTCATAATAAGCTAGAGGAAAAACACGTCCAACACCATCCCTCAAATTCAACATTTTCATTAAAAAAGTATGCATAATATTGGTAAGCAAAGTGACATGGCACCCATCTCTAACTAGTTCAATCAGACACGAAGTGGGAGACAGTGCATGTGGATCTGTTGCATAACTTTGTCACAAACACACATGAACATTTATGTATATACCTGTTTCTAATCATGCTTTTAATTTTTCTATTGTTGTATTTATTTTCGGAAATAACTCATGAAGCAATCTTTGGATGATTTAATGCATACAGATTTTTTCTTGACTCAAGTTAATGCATATAGATATAGATGGGTACTCTATCATTTGATATAGGTGTACATTTGTGTGTGAGAAAGAGGTATACGGATTGGGGCACCATCTCCTCCTAAGTTATATATATTTTTTTTATAAAAAGAAAGAAAGAAAGAGGTATAGACGAAAAAGGGGAATATAAAAAATGACAGAAATTTAAGATTAAAATGACATATTTTATATATTTTAAAGGGTAATGTTAACCGGTGCCTCTGGGGCACTGGTTAAGGAAGCAAATATAGTAACATTGTATTGAAACTTGTGCAATCAACTCCTTAAAAGTCTAAAAAGTATCTCTTTAATTTAAAACTTTCTTTTTTTTGGTTTCCTTAACATAACCCTATTTTAAAAACAACTTATGTTTTTTAAATATTTTTAAAATTAAGTTGGAGGGACTAAAATGACTAATTTAACTAAGTAATTGAGTTCAAATGATTAATGAACTTTACTAAAGGACGGATTGTTGAGGAAAATCTCAGTTCAATTTTTAGATGGAACGATTCTTAATCACACTTTATTTATTTTTCAGCCAAACTTCAAATTACCAATCGAAAAGTTAATACACAAATTAAGCTAATTAATTAAAAAAAATATTCAATGATATGTATAACAAATACCATAAATACATAAGTCAAGAAGTTCTGTTTCTTGGGTGTAAGCCCCTTGAAACCACCAAAAATTAATCAAACCTAGAAGGATTAAAGTAGGAGGGACACAAGTAAAGAAGGACAATAATTGGTGAGTATAAAATTCTTTAAAAATATATAATTGGTGAGTATAATGTTAAGTGAAGCTACTACGTACACTATTCGACCTCAGTTATAAACAAAAGCAACAATGTGAAGTGAAGCTACTACGTACACTATTTGACCTCAGTTATAAACAAAAGCAACACTTGCCTTATAACAATTATAAATACAGCCCTTGTGATTTCAACACATTAAAATACATATCAATTAGGTATTTTAAAATACATATTATATAATTTATTTTTGTTTCTATATATTTTTTTCATTTATATTTGTGTTCAGGGGTGGCCCTGAGCACGGGCCAAGGTGGTGACAGCCCAGAGCACCATAATTTTAGAGGTACCAAAAAAAAATACTACCTATATATAATCCCATAAAAAAAATAAAAATACTAGTTGCCAACAAAAATACAGGGGCACTACACAGTCAAAATAACAAATGATGTGATTAAATGAAATATAAAATAAAATCAGATAACTATATGTACTAAAAAATATTAATTACATCCATAATTTTAGCTACTAAACCGATGAGTCATTAGTGAAAAGCTAGTGAATAATCTAATTGAGGCACTAAAATTAAAATAATGATATGGAGTGTTAAGAATAATAATGAGTTATATTTTTTGCTTTTGCATATTAAAAGTCACAATATTTTACCTAGTAGGTGCCAATTGCAATTCCCAAACAATTTATTTATTATAAAATAGTCAAACAAATTTTCTCTTTTGAGAAATCAACATTGAATTATGAAATGCTGTGATGACATTGAATTATGATCCTTGTGTGCTATTTTGATAAACATATTGTCTTTAGTTAATTAAACTTGTCGAGTGAAGCCTAGACTTTGAAACATGAATCCTAGCTTAGAGCTAATTGGTTCACATTTCAAAGATTCATAATTAGTGTTCTTCTTGCACAATGTCAAATGAAATGTTTAATAGTCTTTCCATTCATTTCTCTTAATCTTATAATTTTTTGTGGATTTTTTTTTACCAAGGCATCACTCTCTTGATTCGCCCAAGACATCCGATTTTAAAGGGCCGACTCTGTTTGTGTTCAAATCATTTTGATTTGGGAGTGTGATCAATCAAATATCAATATCATAAATAAATGTCAATTTAGTAGAAGGCGGAATAAATATATTCCTGGTGCAACTCTAATTAATTCACATTTATTTAAAATCAACCGTTAATTTAAAACGTCAACTAATACATATTATAAACGATCTTAATCATTAACTTAAAATCAGACGATTCAAACTACAAAATCACTTTTACAACGGTCTACCTTTGTTATTGATCGCGAGACTAATAAATTTTAACAACAGTATATGTATGGGGAGGTTCAAATGGTCAACCTTTGTATAAGAATATAGAAAATACTTTTATTTTTCACCATTTCTTTCCGATATACCAAGATTCGTTCCCTACTTATTAATTCCTCCGTTTGATTATGATTAATAATAATCATAGCCACCCACCCACTCACCCACCCACCCAACACCCCCACAAAAAGTCTTGTATTCATTCTCCACCTCCCTTTCTCTTCTAACCCTTTATAAACCTTACCATATTATCTAATTTTCCTAACAACTCATTCATTTCCACCTCCTTCATTCTTCTCTCTACTATCAAAAAATGGGTCTTAATGATCAAGATTCTCTTCACCTTGTTCTAGGTTTATCTTTGAATACCTCTACTACTCCAAAGGAAATAACTACCACCACCCCCATGAATCCCTACTCCAGCTCCAACGAGCCATCCTTAACGTTAGGACTCTCTGGTGAGAGTTATAACCGTACAAGTTACAAACAAGCTACCAAAGGTTATGGTGAGGAACTTTGTAGACAAACTTCTTCACCTCATAGCGTTGTTAACTCATCTTTCTCAACTGGGAGAGTGCTGCAAGTGAAGAGGGAGAGAGATGAAGAAGAAGAAGTAGAAGAAGAGAGGGTTTCTTCAAGAGTTAGTGATGAAGATGAAGATGCTACAAATGCTAGAAAGAAACTAAGGCTTACCAAAGAACAATCACTATTGCTTGAAGAAAGCTTCAAACTACATAGCACTCTCAATCCTGTAATTATTTTTCTCATCTCTTATAAATTATAATTAATTTGTGAAAACTAATTAAATAATTACAGTAATGATTAATAATAATATTAATATTCTATTGGATTTGATTTTCAGAAACAAAAACAAGCTTTAGCGAGACAGTTGAATCTAAGGCCACGACAAGTTGAAGTATGGTTCCAGAATCGGAGAGCCAGGTACGGACATAAACTTTTTCATTACATACCGTACATCACCATTATAGAGTCATGAAAATTAATATTGAGATAAATTTAAATATATTGATCCAAAAAAAGAATTAAATTATGTAATTATCTACCACAAATTTAATACCTAGCCATGGTAGCACGACAGAGTTTCTGCATTTATTTTTGTTGCTATTTCTAGATATTTTATGAAAATCATGTGGTATATTTTATGTATAAATGTTCTTAAAAAATCTTATATTTAAGGATAATATTTTTTGATAAAATATTAACAGTAATATTTTTTAGCATCTAATAATTTGTCCTTTTTTATACAACACACATTTTGTATTATTTATTATATTAATTTTTTTCTTGACAAGTATTTATTATATTAATTATTACTTTATTAAAGCATCTCTATTTATTTTACATATAGGAAATATAATTTATTTTCTTATCTTATAAGGGTTAATATGAAAGAGAGAATAAATTAGGATAATAATACAACTATGTTGCCAATAACTATAAGAGCAATATAAAAAATTGATACAGATTATTCACAAATTTATTATTATTAATCAAATTAACTACTTATTACTAGTTAAATAAGTTTTATATTAAATCCTCTAAAAAAAACAATTCTTATATTAAAGTAAGGAGGGAATATAATTTAAAAAGCCTTACTTTGCTTTTGGATTTGTGGTTATTAATTATGGATTTGACAGATTAAGCTAATAAATGCTGGTCAATGCTTGTTGTGACATGTATTAAATAAATTTTGGTTTGAATTTTACAGAACAAAGCTGAAACAAACAGAGGTGGATTGCGAGTTCTTGAAGAAATGTTGTGAAACATTAACAGACGAAAACAGGAGGCTCAAAAAGGAGTTGCAAGAGTTGAAGTCATTGAAAGTAGCACAACCTTTGTACATGCCTATGCCTGCAGCCACCCTTTCCATCTGCCCCTCTTGCGAAAGACTCGGCCGCGTCGCCGACGGTGGTGGTGGTTCCAATAAGATCACTGCCTTCACTATGGCTCCAAATACTCATTTCTACAATCCTTTCAACAATCCTTCTGCAGCATGTTAAACAAAAAAACAACAAATATGTTGAGTATAGTATTTCCCACAACCATTGTATTTTTTTGGTTGAGGGATATATACGTTTAGCTAAGCTAGGGAAACGTACGTTGTAATTAGTTTAGCTAATACTGTAGAAAATTATAGTAACTGCTAATTATAGTTACTTTTAATTTTGGTTTTTCTTCCTATTGTATTTGTATGTTTATAAATCATTATAGAATACCTCGTTCTAAGAATCTAAAGACATTAGTACTAGTATTTTTTCATTGTTTTTTTTGGGGTGTATTTTTTCTCATTATTGAAGTTTGTTTTCTTCATTTTTCATGTATTAATGCTTTGAAGAGTATTTTATCTCTCGACCCTTTGATCGAAAATGATAACGTTATTTCTTGTGTTTCAATTAGTAGTTTTGTAAGTAATTCTTGTAATAGAACTATGAGAACAAGTTTTTATTTATTTATTTTTTAATTTTTTTATGAAACCTATGGGAACAAATTTACTTACAGAATCAATCAATCAAATAAATTTGTTAAGAAAAAATCATTCAATATATTATTGATATATGCACACACGTATACGTAGTTGATCCAGACGCGTGTACTAGTGCATGTAATAATAGTGATGTATAAATAATTATTAGGTATATAGTTCCGTTAAAAAATACTTATTTTTGAAGGAATTAAAATAAATACTTACATTGACACAATTTTGAAATTAACTAGCTTCTTCCCACGTGTTGGGATATTTAGAATTCTTTCTACCAAATTGTATAGTCTAAAATATATATATAACTAATGGGTATATTCGTTGAAATTAATAAGTTTCATGCTTTAAATGAATTAAAAAATAATTTGATTTGACAATATTTTTAAGCAAAAACATTTAGTTTACCATAATCCACTATTGTTTTTTTTCTTCTTGTCCTAATCTTTGTTAAAATATTGAATAATAAAATGGTGATGATTATAATATATGAGTGGGATGGGAGGTTGAGATTATTAAGTTAGGGAAAGGTCCAAGGTGTGGATAGTGGATAGGGAAGTTAGCTCACGTGTTTTTGTCTGCAAATCAGTTACTGAAGGAGAGATTGAATGAGTGAGAGAGAAAGTGAAGGTGCTGTCTAGAAAGAAAGGAACGGATGGTGAATCACTCTTTGAAAAAAATAAGAGAGTTGATTTTATGTGTATGTGGTACCATCTCATGAGATGCTTTGCCTTTAAGGGAACTTGTGGGACACACCCCCACGTGATGACCCAATGGGAATGAGTCTATCTCAAAATCTTAACATGGGATTTCACTGACCCACCTTACTTTTGGTTGATTAGTAAAAAACCTGGACCCCTAAACCCCACAAATTCCGGTTCACACGTCATCTCAGGTTCTCTTATATACCCAATTTCAACGGTGGTGATCTCTTTCATTTCAACCCTACACACCGTATACGTGTTCCCCACGCTATCATGATTGGATTTGGAACTTTGAATGGACACTAGAGCATTCAATACGTAGCCAGAGACGTTCCTAACATCTAACTGCATATTAGTACATGTACCAAAATAAACAATGATTTTGATGCATGAATAATGTCTAAGCTGCTTTGCTTAATTGGCAGCTGATTTGGAACCTTATGCATGAATAGTAAATTCAATGAATAGTAAAACAATATTTGAACAATGATTTTGTTAAGGATTCAGTTGGTGCAAGCTTGGCAAGCGCTAGAAAATTTTCAGATCAAAAGTGGAGATAAAGGTAGCAAGTTGCAGTGTTCAGATTAGTATCTTAAATCTAATTGACATGATCTTAGGCGCATAAGTGCATAAGAGATTATGGATTTTCAAATAATGGGGTAAATTCTTTTTTAAAAATTGAGAAGCAGGTGATTTTTCGTTGTGTGTTAAGGATTGTGTGTTAAGAGCTTTCTTAGTTGTATCTTAAAATTCTTGGATGTTTGGCTCCGGTGTAGTAGTTGATGTTCCTTGCATGTCTACGGTTTTGTGGTAGCTCATTATTGGTTTGGAGCGAGATCCTAAGGAGTCTCTTTTAATTCTATTCCCATACAATTTTTGGCAACTTGTTCAAATGGGGGTTATAGTGGTCATATTGATGTTCGAGATTCTATCTCCCTTTAGGAGGTCTTTGGCATCCCTCTTGTTGTATTTGGTGATCTCAAAGGGTTATGTCCTTTAAAAACATTCTTGTTGTTTTTGAACGTCTTTTTAACATTTAACATTTCATGTGCTTTGAGATGTTCTTCCTTTATTTTAATAAAATCTTATTTTTGCCTCTTAAAAAAAAAAGATGTTGTCATTATCGATATTGTAAAAACACATGTTTACTGTCACATTTGTTAGTAATATAACAAATTGAACTAAACAACGATAATTATATTAGAAGATTAGATGAAATAGTTACTTGAGTTACATAAGAATTAAAGACAAACGAATAATAAGTTACATTGTTAATTTTTTTTTAATGACAAAATTAATCCACTTAAAAACAACATTTATAGATCTAGGAGACACAATATTGATATACATGATGGTTTGAACTCTTTATAGAAGATCAACAACTTATAATGTTAGGAAGTAAAAAATAGCAAACACAAATGGTATAAACTGTCAAAACACGTTTTTTTATTTTTATATATATTTAGAGTAAAAACTTTGATCACTAATTATAGTAAAAGTTTCCCTCATTCTTATTTAAAAAACGATATGAGAATCAAAGTATTTAACAAAAGACACTAATTGATACGTCTTAGATTCAAATCATAACAAGAAAATAAGTATTAATATTTTCCATTAATGTGACAACGAATTATACTTCTAGATATTGGTGTCATACCAACTCATCCATACTGTATACCCCTTCCGCCCATATTTATAAGTAACTTTTGCATTTTCAAATTTATTAAATGACATATGTATCTAAACTTTACTCACTCCGTCCCAAAATGTAAGCAAAAAAACCCAATTTCTTTGTCCCAAAATGTAAGAAAAAAAACAAAATTTTATCCTATTTAATCTTGTTTTTTTAAAAAACCATATTTTCTAAGAAAAACTTTTGTTTATTATTCTCATTAAATTAAATGCAAATTACATTCAATTTTCTCTCTTCCATTTTCTCCATAACCAATAGCCAATGAAAATTGTTTCTATATCTTCCTATAAAACTTATTCTAAAGAAAACACAAAAATACTATACTTCAAATTCTTATGTTTTAGTTTTCTTAATATGTGATTTGATTTTTTTTGCTTACAATTTAGGACGGAGAGAGTATTACATATCAAATACATCTATTTTTTTTAATGAATTTGAAAAAGATTATTATTTTTTTTTATAAATGTGACCAAAGAACGAGTAAATTGATTTCATCAAAGACAATACAATAAAACAATGAATTAATTCCACACGTTACTCATTATATTGTGGACCAATTTATTTCATGAGTGAGACTTTCCAGGAAACTGCTCATCTGCCTCCTCATATCATCACTTTCATCACCGTCGTTATCATCATATATAAGGCCCGGCCACTTCAATGCCCATGTTAAACTCCAACTCCCATATCATTTGGTTAAATTAGTAGTATTATTTTGACATCGAAGGTTTTAATAAATAAGTTGTATTATTTTTACATCGAAATACAAACATAGTTTGTCTCATCATATTTTGCGTTTTTCACTTTCCCTTGTACTTTTATTGTTCTAAAATTTACACATTATACACAAAAATTTAAAGATTTTTTTAAAGACACTGTATATAACATCAAAATTTTAATGTCAAAAAATCATAACTTGATGGATTTGAAAATTGTTTTTGAATGAAGAAATTTTTTAAAGTGACGATAAATCTACAAAATTTCAAAATGAAAAGATTTTATAATTATTTTGTCAAAATTAAGTTATAATAAATGAGTGGGATAGAATGTTGAGATTAATAAGTTAGGGAAGATAAAAAAAAATATTAACAAAGAGAACCAGTGGTCCTAAAAAGAAGCTCAAAACGCAAAAAAATGATTTTTTTTTTTCTAAAGAAAAATGTGCATTTTGATAAAATGTCTTCATGAAAAGGAGTGGACAAGTTTTATCTTCTTCTTTCAGCGGACGATTTTATGTAATTTTTTGACCTAAAAAATCTTCTTTGTGCATCTTTTTCTTATCTTTTAAGCTAAATAAGTGGTTTTCACACCTATCAGATTTTTCTTTCGTTTTTTTTTTCTCTTCATGATTTCATAACCTTAATGTAAAGCTGTTTGATTTTTATCTCTTGGTCAGAAGCTCGTTAGATTTTTTGTCATGGTGCGGTGTTGATTTGGTTTGGTTTTACATATCAACATCATTCAACTACTGATTCAACATTAAAGATCCGGAGGCATGAGTATTTCAATCACTTTGATTAAAGATCTAATGTACTCTACAAAAAACATTAGAATTTTTTTAACAAAACATGAATTAAATATGAATTTCTTAGTATCAAAAACATAGACATTCGTATTTAATTCATGTTTTGTTAAAAAAATTCTATTTTTTTAGAAATTGTCATAATATTCAACCAACTTTTGAAAAATTTCATTAAAAAATATGATGGCTAGACATAAGGTGACTAAAAAAAATAAGGACTAAAAATGGTGATGAAATTTTTTTCAACTCTGCCTTTTAGGGTAAGATACCCTGGCTTTCAGTTGCAGTACTGGTCATTGGCGACCTTGGGACGCATCTCAAGTGTACTGGGCACCCCCTCTTTGCTTATAGACTCAGGCCGGTGAGTGAGATTTCTGCTCATTGTAGTCACCTCCGGGGTTCTTCGCACCTGGATAGTACCAGGACCCTTGTGCCCCGGCCCTTGATCAGATAAATCCGCCCGCCCTTAAACGAGAATATAAGAAAAAGAGATTCATTACGGATTGGACTACTAAAGACTGGAAGACCCATCAGTGAATAAGCCCGTTGAAGAATGAAGCCTTACAGACGTATAGAAGGAAGAGGTACGAGCAGAC
>Ga0228711_1004803_pt1 | contig 20683 bp, 22 predicted proteins | sample MedpolnodulmetaG_2_FD_177996 | JGI IMG/M metagenome (GOLD analysis project Ga0228711, IMG submission 177996) | Root nodule microbial communities from Medicago polymorpha collected in Santa Monica, California, United States - brown nodules | ecosystem: Host-associated > Plants > Roots > Nodule... | reverse complement strand
CCTGTCCCCCTTGCACTTCCAAGGAGAGTTCCACTAAAATGTAATGTCAAATTACAAGTTGCTCAATCACACAAAAAAGAGACTTCTCAATGCTCAAGGACAACTCCAAGAGACTTCTATGCTCAATTACACCTGAAAGAGACTTCTTTGCTTAAGGACAACTCCAAGAGACTTCCTTTGCTCAATCACTACTGAAAGAGACTTATCTTAACAATTACAAAGAATTGAATAAGGTTTTGAATACTTGATATACAATCAGAGGTATTCACAATACAATGCGAAACAGAACAGACTCTGTTTTTCTAGACACTTAAGAATTCTAAGATATGAACTATTGTAAGAATTCTCTAAGTTGTTGATGTTTTTCGACGTTTTTCACAGAGAGTATTGGCCTAGTATATGCGTGTGTATTGTTATCTATGTTCTTCAAGTCTTTATCCCTATATATAGAGGATTTGAGAGACGTTGAGAATTTATTCGTTACATCAACTTGTCTTGCTTGAAGCTTTGATTCTTCACCATTGATCTTTTGCCTGATTTGATAATTGTCCTATGAAGAACTAATTTCAAATCCATTCCATTTGAAAAGGAACAATGTCTGCAGCAACGTTACTGTTATTCTTGTCTTGATGTAGGGGCAAAGTTGCAGAAATGGTGGTTGCAGAGTTCGTGGTTGTACACTTCGTACATTGTACTTTGTCAACTCTGGTGAAGTAGCTTCTGGCGAGATGCTTGTGATAACCATTGCTTCTGATGACGTGTCTTCAGGAGCTCTATCTTCAGACTCGTTTCTTCAGACGCACTTCTTCAGACGCATTTCTTCAGACGCATTCTTCTAGACGCTCTAAGCTTCAAATAAAATTCCTTTGCTCTTTGACTTGTTCAATCAGAATCTTTATGAATAGTACTTTGATTATGGATCCTGTACACTTGATCAAATTGTTTAGCATATCCAATTGATAATTTTTAATACCTTGTTATCATCAAAACTCAAGAGGTGATTTTGAGAAATACCCTTTGTTCCAACAAAGAGAACTTTTCATCTCCTCCGCAACACCTTAAATCTTAGCCAAAAATTCCCAAAGAAAAGAAACAGTACAACCGCAAATCATACGTCCTGACCTAGCTATGACGACCCTTTCAACCAACTCAGCTTCCTTCTCTCCACCACAAATAGCCTCGATAAACACATAAGACCTGCCTCCACAACCCACAGAGGGAAAAACCATTTCTTACTCAAACTCAAACGATAAACAAAGGAAACACTAAAGGTTCAGAAGCAAAAAGGGAGAAGCGAACAGATCCAAGGAAAAGAAGTAAGAAGTGTTTTCTAGCAACCATGCTAAAAAGAAAACGACGAGTGCAAAGAAAGACAAGGGAAACTCCTCCTTAAATAGCCCCGAATCTGTCAAAACCAACGGATCAGATTAGGTGAAAGCGAAGGGCCACGATCTGAACGAATGACAGTAGTCTCGAAAAAATGGAACACAATCAAAGCTACGCGCGCGTTTTCCCAAGAGCGCGTAAGATTCACGAACATGACACAATGAGAACATAGTGAAACGGCTACCCCCTTAGGAACAAACGTTTCTGCTGAAATATTAAATGCCAACTATTAACTTACGATCGGGCGCCACTTCCTTGCGAACGGAATCAAATTCCATGACCAAACACATCGAGGACCGCCGAACCAATTTATCAACGGGCACCCTTATCTAACGCCTCATTCTACTACTAAAGCCATTGCACACTAGCTTGCGTGCACCGTACCGTACAGGAGTGCGCCCTCATGCAAGGATCACCCTACATGTGTCGTGCTCTGTCCCTAATCACACGCCGCATAACCCGGAGACGGTTATGGCCAACGCGCACCTACATAAGGGTGAACTTGCTTCACCCTCAAGGTACACATCACTTTTCACAACACTTCTTACACACTTTTTCTCAGTTCCATTACTGACTTGAGCGTCGGAGTGCTAACGTGCCTGCATGCACCTTTCGCCACACCACGAAGACTCATCACCGCCATGCCGGAAGCCGTTACGGTCACACCGGAGCATTCTCTGCCGCCGTTGCCACTTAACCGTTTTCACCGGACAGATCACTACTCTTGTGTTTTTCTGAAGTATATTTAATTATATATAAAGCATACAACAACAATAAACTTTCAAATTTTATCCCACTAAATGATATCGGTTACATGGATAACCTTGTCATAATGTTCTATCATATTTTGATTTAACTCATTAATCTCCAAACATTTTGTAATAGTTTATATTTTGTGTTTTCTAAGTCTTTCTATGTATCTAGATATCTAACTATCTTCCATTTAATCTATACTCTTTATTACATAATTTATATGTATTTTCTCGACTCAATAAAACCACCTAACTCAATTTTCCATCATATTTTTACTATAAGTATTGCCTCAACTCTCAATTAGGTTATTTAACTGTAATAAATTGGTCTTTATTTATTGTTACAATTAAATAATTTAAAGGATATGTGGTGTAATTTAGCCATAAATAAAACACAAGATGTGATATGTCGTTTTTTGTACTCGTTAACTAAAGACAATTTTTTTGACAAGGAAGACACAATTTTGTATAGACCAAAGTTGTGTATTTTTATGTAATAGCATCAACAAGCTATTTGGTTTTACTTCTTGAGCTTTACACGGGTAATACAACCTTTTGCCTAAATAGTTATATGAGATTCATTACCACCTCAATACATAAATACAAAATAGAATCCTTGTCCGGTCTATCTAGGCTTTATCCACTGACCATAGTGCATGTAGCTGGAATATTAGGGCTTTGGAATCTCAGGCAATTATAGGTAGTTTCACAACACCAAGAAATGCTTTGTTCTCATCGACAGCTTAGTAAATACCTTGTTCTATGTCTATGATGACAACCACAAAAGAGACAATGGTTTCTGTAGGATAATAACAAGCTTAGACTTTTCCAAAAAGCATCATTTGTATCATTCACCTGTGACATTAAAGACAACCACTATTGTTAAGAGGAACATTTACATAGGATACTTGATATGGACAAGAAATGTTATATTGACATATGTTAAAATGCAATAATACCATCACACTTTGTATATTCATACTGTCTCCTACATGTCTCTCTTATAACTAGAGACTAATGCTTTTTATATGTAAGACTCTATGTTATTAATAAGGTTCTTGTGTTTAACATAATTTTCCATTGGCAATAATATATGAAGCTAGTGATTCATTATAACTATTCTAAGGTTGAACCATCATAAATCATGGCCATTGAACAAAAGCATGTAGTGGTGATACAAGATGCATCTAAACTAAACTTCAAAGTTTTTTCTTGGGTTATAAATGGCTTATCCCTTAAGCCAACAGATACGGTCACCCTATTTGCAATCCTGTATGAAGTTTACAATCCTAGTAAGTAATCTTTTATACAATTGACGATTTTAAGAAATTTTTCTATGTCGCACTGATACTTCAAATTGAAGGTTGTTCATTGTTTGACACATGTTAGTGTTTAATATTGACACAGCAGCGATGCATGTGATTACATTTTCTCAAATTATTACATATGTTAATGTGTCAGCGTTATGTTATTGTGTGTGTTTGTGCTTTGCGGCCAATCTTCCTAACCGCGCGCGGGCCGGGCTTAGAGCGCGTGAAACTCATCACTATCTCGTAAGGGCGTTGAGACCATAGCATGTTAAACGAAAGCGCCGCTTTCTCTGTAGTGTTTTCACACAGCTGCCCGCCTAGAAGAGCCACTCGCTCTGTAGTGTTGTCACACAAGATAAGCACGCCGCCCGCCATTTATTCTTGTTATGTCATGAATTGTTGATATTGTCACCTAAAGGAAGAAAAAATTGGAATTTAAAAATCAAAATTGAAAAACAGATAGCTTGAGTCTTTTTTATGGATGTTTGGATTCGTGGTGAGTTTGTCAGAATCACAATTGCTAACTTTAATTTCTGCAAGCCCGTCGTAATTTCAAACACGCACGCACTTAGTGTCATGTTGAGTAATTCAGGATAAATAACATTGTTAAACCTTTAGTACAATATATTCATTTCACTGATCAATCACTTTCTCTTATTATCATTCAATCAATTCCTTTATAGTGGGTTACAAGAGCGTATTAGACAACAATGCACTGGTTGGAGTAAATCAGCGGATCATTGACGCAGAACTTGCAAGGAAGAAGGAAGAGTATCTGAAACATGAGGAGCTTGCAAAGATTGCTAAATTGTATGAATCAAATGAGGTAATATCAATATCAAGCATGGCTTGTTGGAAGTTGATCATACTTAGTGATGGTTCCTAAACATCATTAATATGTTACTATACACCTGTTTCATCCTAGAAATAGTCATCAGTGAAACAAGATTAATATCTGCGGTGCTGCAACATGTATGTTTTACTAACATGAATTTAATGAAATTGTGCATTATATTTTCAGGTCGCATTTAAGATACAATTGTATGCAGGATCTTCACCGAAAGATTTTGCTATAGAAGGAGCCAAAAACCTAAAGGCCGCTTGGGTGATACTTGACAGGTTAGACTAAATCAACTAATAATCTAATTTCTCTAGGTTTTGGATACAGCAATGAATGGAATAAGAAAGATACAATAATACATTGTTGGATAAGTGAAATTCGATTGCTTGCATTAGTGATAATTATATGAAAATTATACAGTTGTTGAAACCTTATGCTACAAAATAAATTGATGTGTAAAATCAAACACCTTGGTTGTGCTAAATCTCTAAAGAAGACCTCAAATTAATGAAAGAATGCACCTGGTTTATAGGCAAATGAAGAAAGACGAAGAGTTTTTCCTGCAGAAGCTTTCTTGTGGTATATCTAGAGTATTGGGTAAAAATCACATAGAACGCCTAAGAGGACCTATTGATCTCGCAGTTGAAATACAATGCAACAGCCATGAGTCATATGAGAGTTTACCAGAAAGCCCATGTGGAGATGTTTCCGGCATTGATAATGTCCCTAAGAGTGAGTACCGGAACACTTTGAGCTCTTTCAGTTGGTATAACAACTTGTGTAGAAATTTGATGTCTTATTTGACTGTCAAAATAACAACTCTTTATTTTGAATGTTTGATTTATGACAAAAGATCTTGTTCCTTTGTTTCATTGGATGTTTCAGTTTATATCTTCTTGAGCATTCAATAATACTACTGATAACAATCTAATGATAGGTCCAATCAATGTTGAAGGGGTGAGCCAGATTCATTGCAAGCCCGATAACAACGAGGGGGGCTCAACATTCATTGCTCACAGCAATGGAAAACCATGTCAGAGGAGTCCAGATCATCCTAGCATGGATGATATAAACAGAAACCAAATCATAGACAAAATAGAAGAAGATAAGAAGTGTGAAGATCAAGAACATATTGAAAACATGCCTCATGAGGATGATATGGGCACAACACTTTTGGCCAACAATTATCAAGCAGAACATCTTCATATGAGCCAGGATCAAACAAAAAATGCCTCGGTGTGTTCTATGTGCACTGTCTGCAAAACTAGAAGACCTAACATTGAATGGCAGAAGGAATTTACTTATGAAGAAATTGAAGCAGCCACAGATGGATTTTCATTGAAGAACTGTCTCTCTGAAAGTGGAAATCCGTTCTCCACTTTCAAAGGCAAGCTGGAGGGAGATCTTAAAATAGTAGTTAAGCAGCATGAAATAACAAACGTTCAAGTTAGGGAAAAAATGAAGTCAGAAGTTCAAACCATCCTTAAAGCTAGACATAACAATGTGGTCATGCTATTAGGTTCATCTATAAAAGATCGCTTCATGTTGATTGTATATGAGTATGCGTGCAATGGTTCACTTGACATGTATCTATCGAGTAAGATATACATTCAATGCTACGTGAAGAATTTTATACATGTGAATACAAGACTCATTCAATAGTTTGATTTTTATGTCAATGGTAAACAAAAAATTTAATACTATAGACACTTGCTGCTTTATGCAGGAGAAAGACGCAAAACATTGGCTTGGAGCGAAAGGATGAGAGTGGCGATAGGCCTCTCCAGAGGTCTAAAGTATTTACATGACAATAACATTATTCATGGCAATATAAAACCAAGCAATATTCTTCTAACACATGACTTCAAACCACTGGTACATAAGCTTGACTGTTGCGTTGAATATACATTTTCTCATTTTATGGAACTAACTCTTATTGTAAATAATAAACATATTTTTAGCTTGGAGATTTTGACCTTGGAAAGAAACTCGAAACAAAGAAGTCCTGCAATAATAAAAGCATAGTGAATTCTGAATACATTGCACCCGAGTATCAGGAGAAGGGGAAACTATCAACTAAAACAGATGTATACTCATTTGGTGTGGTTATTTTAGAGTTGATTACAGGACGCAAAGCCACAGATAAAATATCAGGAGATAAAAGACTTGTTGAATGGGTAAGAAACGCATGAAACGTGATAGCAAGCTAATATTCCTGAAAAATAGTTTAACTGATCACTCTTTATGTTTCCAGTTTTCACAGATTGATTATCAGAACGTTTTATTTATTTTGTGATCAATGGATACATACTCATCATTTTGTTGCTTATGAACATCGATCAGACATATTGATATCATTTTCTTTCTTTATATTTCCTTTTCAGGCAAAGCCTCTTCTAGGAGGAAAGAAGTACTCCGAGTTGGTGGATCCTATAATAAGCAAAACATATGAAGAAGACCAACTTCGCTGCTTGGTAAAAGTAATAGCACAGTGTCTCAAAAAGAAGCCTAAGGAAAGATTTTTCATGAACATGGTAAGCTCCATTTAGTACAATATGTCATTCAAAATGTTCAAACTGAAGAGAGAAGAGACGTGATAACCCATCCACTGTAGTATCTAGTAGCTTCTTGAACAAAAAATAACTATTAAGCAAAGTACAAAAAATGATTTTACAATGTATAAAATCTCTCATGTAAAGGACACTAGGCTTTTTTTTGTTTGAACATAAACTATATGTGTAGATCATGACTTTCATTTCATGATAGAGTAGGCATTATTCGACTTTTAATGATTTTTTTAGAGAAGTGAAGTGACTCATTTCGATTTCTTTGCAAGATAAAAATGTACATTTGGCAAAATTTCAGGTTGTTTCTGCATTACAAGGAATAGCAGATAGCGAACAATGCCGCATTACAGAAGACTTTACTTCAGCTACATCAGATTCAAGAATTGTATCTGATATCGATGGTTCACAAGTTACATTACAAGGCATAGTAGACAGCAAACAGTGTTACATGACAGAGGACTTTTCTCCTCAAGTTGTATTAAATTCAACATCTGTGCAAAGCATAAGTGATTCACAAGGTAAAAAAGAAGTAGGTCCAGAAGAAACTAGTTATCCAATCCAGAAAGTGGAGCAGATAGAGAGCATCTCCTTTCAGGAAGAAAGTACGTTAAGAATAAAAGTTGAAAACAATCACTTTTACATGATAGGCCAGAAAAACTCGGATGTATTGAGCCAGATTGATGAACAAATGCAGAGAAGGCCCCGAAGTATAGACTCAGGAAACATGATATTAAGTCAACACATGATGGATCAGCCGAGTCATTTTAAAGAAATTATGTTTAAAGAAATTATGAAGAGAAGCCACAATGAGAACGGCATTTCAACCCAAGAAATTGGTATTAACCACATTATTGATCAAGATCAAGAAGAGAAGAGCTTTGTTCAAATGAAAAGAGGCTTAAGACCAGTGCCTATTAGTGGAATGATAGTTCAAACACAACTTCAGAATAGCTTCACCGAGAATTCACATGATGAACATCAAGATGAAGTAATTTTGGAGAAATCGAAATCCTCTGCATGCTCTATTTGCAAAAGTAAACGACCAAAAGTTTCACGGATGAAAGACTTTACTCATGATGATCTCCTAGAAGCTACTAAAGGATTTTCAGTTGAGAACTCTCTATCAGAAAGTGAAGATGGGCCTACTTTCAAAGGGTTGCTGCCGAGTAAGGTGAAAATAGTTGTTAAGAAATATCAAATTACTAAGTCTCAGGAAGAGAAGATATTCAAGTCAGAAGTTCAATTGTTCACCAATGTTAGACACAAAAATGTGGTCATGCTGTTGGGTTTATGTACAGAAAAAAGTGAATTGATGATTGTGTATGAACATGTATGCAATGGTTCTCTCGACCATTACCTATCACGTAAGGACTAATATATTTACTCTCGCTTCATTATCTACAAATGAAGTTTAAGAAATTAATGCTTCAAACTTCGATTAATTTTCTGATTTAAAGAACTTTAAAACATTGTGCAGGGGGTAATTTCCAGTCATTGACATGGAGGGAAAGAGTGAAAATATCAATAGGTACTGCTAGAGGTTTAAAGTACCTACATGGGAATAGTATAATTCATGGAAGTATAAAAGCAAGTAACATTCTTCTAACACATGACTTTGAACCATTGGTACTTACTTGAACCTTGGTGGATTTGATGAATTTTTCTCAATGTCTAAGTTTTAAAAAATAATTTTCTACTGTGTTTTCTTTAGATTGGAGATTTTGGCTTTGGAAAAGTGAAACTTGAACCAAAGAAGTCCTGCAAAGATAAAAGTGGAAAAGATTCTGGATACACAGCACCTGAGTATTTGGATAATGGGAAACTATCAACTAAGATAGATGTGTACTCCTTTGGAGTAGTTCTTTTAGAACTTATCACCGGCCGAAGGGCAACAGACAAATTACCAGGCGGCAAAAGCCTTGTCGGATGGGTAAGAGACAAATTACTATTGCAACTAACTTACTAGGGTTGCGTAACACTATTTTTTTTGTTTATGAATGTAGTGCTGTTTTTACCGTGTTTGCATTTTAATTTGTTTGCTTATGTGAATCATACCTAATTCTTTCTTTGTATATTGTTTTCACTCCTAGGCAAGGCCACTACTTGGAGGAAAGAAGTATGCACTGTTAGTGGATCCAAAAATCAGTAACTCCTATGAAGAAGAACAACTTCAATGGTTGGTCCAAGTAACAGACAAATGTCTCAAAAAGAATCCTAAGGAAAGATACACAATGAATATGGTAAGTCTCAATGATATTTAATATGGTCATAAAAAAATAACATCAAACCAAATGAAGAAATCATGTCACTTCATTTGCTAGACGAATAAGGCACTCTAGAATAAAGAAGTACATGTCACAGACCTGCATTGCATGATATGAGAACTATATGATCTGTTGCAGCCTGATGTAGACATTGCAACCCGATGCAGCATTGCGGTGCAGAACTGCAGATTTTTCTATGATTTACAATCACAGTTCAATTGTAGGCTGATGTCGTTGCACACATTTAAAACCCTATTTCGCAAGTTCATTATGAAAATGTAATAGAAAATAAAAGTCTTAAGAGGGGATATAAGGATGTCTTGATGGTTGGGGTGAGGGAGTTATACAGTGGTGTGACAAGGAGATCGATGGTTCGATCCCCACCCGCAACATAATAGAAGATGTAAAATTTTATAGGTTACATATCATTTAAAAGTTACATATGATGGTTATTTGGGTTATTTCAGGTTATATCAGCATTACAAGGTATAGAAGAATCAGAAGAGAGTTGTGTCATTGAAGATTCTTCTTCTTCTTACTCGGATTTACCAAATGATGAGCTGACCACGCCCATAACTAGTGCACAAGGTATTTTAGGAAAACTACATATATAAAAAGGGATAAGAAACTTCTTTTGGACCTTAAAATGTTAGAATTTTTCCCAGTACAAAACAATTTTTTCCGTAGGTATGAAGGACTTATTCGTAGATAAATATTTACTAAATTAAACACTTGTTCGGTTCAATTTCTGCAATATTTGCTTCTTTATTTAACTTTTTCCTTAAGGAGGTACGAAGGACTTAACCATAACCAATTGATAGGTCAAATGATGGCTGATCTTGTAAGCCGGGAAGCAGACCAAATTGACAGAAACACATTCAAGGAAGAAAGAAGCTTCAGAACAGCAATTACAACTAATGACATGATTGAACATATAAACAAGGATCAGCAGATCCAGAAAACTGAACACAATGAAGAAAGCTTCCATATAGAAGGGAATGAGATAGAGACCAAGGGAGAAGATAAACAACAAAAGATTTTCCAGGAAAAAAAGCATATGGATTACAACTCCGATGATGAGGGTTTATTGAATGAGAATCAAGACAAAAACATTTTGGAGAATTTTTCAAAGTCTTCTGTATGTTCAATCTGTAAAAGTAGACGGCCAAATAATGAATGTCAAAGGAAATTTACTTATGAAGAACTTGAAGCTGCTACAGAAGGATTTTCAATTATGTATTCTCTATCTGAAGGTGAATATGGACCTGCCTTCAAAGGTAAGCTAGATAATAAGCTGAAAATAGCTATTAAGAAAATTCAAGTCACGAGCTTGCAGGAAGAGAAGGTGTTTATGTCAGAAGTCCAGTTGCTCACAACTGCTAGACATGAAAACTTGATCATGGTTCTGGGTTCATGTTTACGAGAAAATAAATTGCTGATTGTTTATGAGTATGCATGCAACGGTTCGCTTGATCAGTACTTATCAAGTAAGATTAAATACGTGAATGTTAAACTTAGAACTTGTTATTATAAACGAGGTTTGAAATCCAAGTTCATGCAGGGAAAAGTGGTAGATTATTGACTTGGAGAGAAAGGATGAAAATTGCAATAGGTATATCCAATGGTCTGAAGTATCTACATGAGAATAACATAATACATGGAAGAGTAAAACCAAGTAACATTCTTCTAAATCATGACTATACACCATTGGTACTTTCTTGAACCTTAAAATCATTGTTATTTTATACTACTGTGCTAACTTTTAATATGAAGAAGCTATTTGACAACTTAACAAACTAACTTTTTTTAATTGAAACGCAAATATCATTTAGCTCGGAGATTTTGTGTTTAGAAAAGAAAGACATGAGTTGAAGAATAGCTGCAAGGATAAAAGTGTTAGGAATTGTGGATACACTGCACCGGAGTATCAGGAGAGTGGAAAACTATCAACAAAGGCAGATGTGTACTCTTTTGGTGCAGTTCTTTTGGAGTTAATCACAGGCTGTATGGTTTCGGACAAAATACCAGGACAGAAATGTCTTATGGAACGGGTAAGAACTATGAGACTTTGTTTCTTTATGCTATATACATAGAAGCAGAAAATATGTTTCACTTTTATGCTTAAAATAGTCTAACCATATTAGGAACAATTTTCGTGCTACGGTTCTTACTGTCCACAGTTTGCAATATATCTGAAAATACTGTATTCTTGAGAATCTACTAGTAGCAAATCATTAGATACTAGATACTTCATTGTATAAATCTCACTTCATAATTCTTTTTAAACTCATGAAATTTACATCCTAAGCGAGTGAGCCTTTTTTTATCTGTAGTAACAACAAAGGCCTGAATTGTTCATCATATTTTCAACCAAGATCACATTCAATTTCATTATGAACCTAAATACAAGGGTTTCTATTATAACTTACAAAACCTGGCAGTTATATCATACTGTATTCATTGATTATGTGTTTCGCACAAAATTGTTTAGGCAAGGCCACTTCTTGGAGGACGGGAGTACCTTCAGTTGATGGATCCGGAAATCAGCAGCTCCTATGATGAAGAACAACTTGCTTCATTGGTCCTAGTAACGGAAAAATGTCTCAGAAAGAATCCGAAGGAAAGGTTTACAATGAATATGGTAAGATAAGTAACAGATAAGCTATTGCATGTCCTAATTCTTAATTACAATAGTTGAATTTAGCAGCTCAAATTAATATGACCACTTAACCTCCTGTTTAAAGCATTATCATGATTTTAAAATAAGATTGCAGTCGCGGTTGCGGTTACCCTACAAACCTTTATATTAATAGTAAAATGTGGACAAATGCAATCAGAATTGCACTAGCAATGCCATTGTAGAGACCTCTAAAATATTTTTATTGCGGCTATGAGATCATGTAATTTGACTAATAATATGAGCTTTATACATTGCAGGTTGTCTCCTTAATGCCATGTGTAGTTGATAGCAACGACAATGACTTTTATACAATGGAAGACTCTTCATCGGAAAAGTCCGATGAAGTATGCTGTTTGTCAGATGAAAAAATCTCACAAGTTCAGGAGGAACTACGAGAAGGAGAAGATTTAGGCATCGAGATTGGTGAAGAGAGCGATTGGTACACAACTAGTGGAAAAAACTGTCTGGAAACACAAGCAAAAGAAATCAAGAGCACCACAGTATTTCAAGATGGGGAAAGGTGTGAATCTTACGGTGGAGCTAGAGACTTTTTTCTAGACGGGGCTCAAGAATATATAGCATGTGGAGAATTTTTTAGCTTGTGTTATTCAATTTGAGTATTTCATTTCAAAATTTCACATTCATGTACTATATATACATTTGTTTTGTCACAATCCATGAAATGTAAGAGATTGAATGAATCAAAACACACACAAGTGGAGCCATATATAGAAAATTAAAACTCCATTTCTCAGGATGTGGTTCTGATGTAAATTAATTTACTCTGGACGGATTTGCGAAGAAATTACACTCACATCTCCTGAGGTATGTTTGAATAACTCATATTTGTACAAGACATCTATCTCCTCTTAATTGCATATCTATCTTCTATTATGCAAAGAGAAGGTATATGTAATTTAAAAAGGTATTGTGTAAATCTTGTCTATATGTGATATGCATACCTACTCTCAAGCCCGGATAAATGAAGAGAGTTGTGTTAGGAAGTTAACATCTAGACAATGTAAAACGTAGTCAAGTCTCTATGAGCATTATGGCGGTGGCGTTTCATCCATGTAGCCATCCACTCCACTTAGTAGGAGAAGGCTTGGTTAGTAAGAATATGTAACTTAAACAACATTGAAGAGTGGTGTGTGTAATTTTCCAAAGAATAGGGATAGTAAATGTTGATTAAAAAATAGAAGAGGTGCATGCATGTGGTTTTTAAGAATATATCTCCAGGGAGACAGAGTGCAATTTTTACTGATATTTATCTACCATAGGCCAACTAAATGCACCTAAATGCAGGCATGGTTGAGATTTGCTGAGGGGTACCTGTTTTAAATTGAGGAGGAGAAAATCGTCAATCTCAACCCGTGTACATCAAACCGTTTGCTTGGATTGGATGGACATGATGACAGAGTTGGTGCGGGAACTGTTGTTCAGTGTTTGAAATCATCACCGCCGTCGTTTAACAGGTTTAGGATTAAATGTTTCTATCACAGAACAAGAACAAGGCGAAAGGAAATATGGGCAGCGGTAGTATAGTTGCTTCTTTCGGGAAGGAATGAATGTTCCATTGTGTGTGTGAACTTGTTTTACTTATTTCATTCATGTCATGTGGTGTCATGTGCGGAGTGCGCACAAATTGTTTTTGTACCTTGTCTCTATTTTAATGGTTCTGATTCAGGATTAAATACAAAATAATCTTTAGAAATGTGTATCTGTTATCGGTTTTGTTCTTGACGTTAAAAACTTATGTTAACCGATAAGGTGGTAAATATTTTGCGATGACATGTGGAACATGGACTAAATTAAAAGTAACCAAAAAGTCACTTTATTAGTAACCATTTGATATCTCGTTCTCCCTCCAAAGCAAACTTCTTTGTATTCTCTCTTCACATTCAACCGGAAAACCAAAACCACCACCACGCCACCACCATCCCGATTTTTTATATTATAACCTGTTAGTATTATTATTAGATAATATTACTATTATTATTGGATAATATTAGTATTATTGTTGTTGTTAGAATTGATTGCAAGATATTATTAAATTAAACTATTCGTGGTTATAGATGTTATGAATAATGAGAAAATAGAGGAGTTAACTAATTGGTTAAGGAATGGGAGAAAATAATTTTTAGGAAGAAAATAGTGTTTTTAGTAAGAATAAGAAAGTAGAGTGCAAACTAATATGTCTGGTGAGAACGGTTGAATCGCAACGGTGGCAAAGAATGCTCCGATGAGTTGGTAACAGCTTCTGGTACGGCAGCGATGAATCTCAGCGGTGGAACAAATGGTTCCTGCAGGCACGTTGGCACTCCAACGCTCAAGTCAATAATGGAACTGAGAGAGAGTGCGTAAGAAGTGTTGTGAAAAGTGATGTGTACCTTGAGGGGAAGCAAGTTCACCCTTATATAGACGCGCGTTGATCATAACCGTCTCCGAGAGATGCGGTGTATGATTAGGGCGGTTATGGGACACGTGTAGCATGATCCCAATGAGGATATGTGCTCTTGTGTGGCACGGTACAGGCAAGCTAGCGTACTCCTTTAAATGTGTAGCCTTAAGTCGGTGTATTTCAGGCCATGTGTAGCCGTGTGAATGGTCTTGTGACCCGTCCAAAATAGTTGCCCCCCAAGTCGTTGATGCCTTTATGGCTCAATGGCTTTAGCAGAAAGAGGAGGCGTTTGATCGAATGCGCTCATCAACAACTTAGTTCGGCGGCCCTCAATGCATTTTGTTGGGGAACTTAGTCTGCCCGCAAAGAGTTGGCGTTCACTGATGGTCTAAGTCGAACTTTCTTTGATGTGTTTCGTCAGGAAACTTTGATTCCACCCGTGAATATACGGCACCCGACTGAGAGTTAGTGAGAGCAGTTGGCATTTAATATTTCGTGAGTTACACGCGTTCTTGGAAAAATGTTACACACGCGAGTGTCTTTGACTGCATTACGTTTTTGAGTCCTTGATGTGAGCCACTCTTGTATCACGTAGATGCATAGAGTTGGACTATAGTTTAGTTGTAAAACTCTGAATCACTCAAAAGCTTGTAAGCAAGAGTTGATTCTTTTTCTAGGAGAGTGTCTCCATTTCTATTACTTTAAGGACGATCACTGAATCTGTGATTAAGAGGAAGTGAGAGGGGGATCTCTCATATGTAGGACTAGTGAGAGTCTTAGGTAGATATTACACTGGTAGTGATTAAGTGAGAGGGCAGTGGACTGGGTTGTTCACGTGTGAACGGGGGGTGGTTTACATAGTACTTTGAATTGATACTATTATAGTGAATTTCCTTCCTGGCTTGGTAGCCCCCAAATGTAGGTGAGGTTGCACCGAACTGGGTCAACAAATATTTTGTGTTCTTCCTTCCCTGCACTTTACTTTATTAGTGTTCATTTGTTTTTGTGCTTTTACAATGTCTTGACACTGCAGTTCGTCATTTCTGATGTCCTGACATCGTATACGACATATGTCCTCTACGATTCCAGAATTACATAACTGAACCTTAACTTAGTTCCCAAAGCTACTTGCAAACTCTCCCAAAACATCTAAGTAAACCTCAGATCCCGATCCGACACAATGCTAGACAGAATACCATGCAATTTGACAATCTGCTCCATGTAGATCTCTGCCAACCTCGCCACAAACTTACTGGTCTTGATAGGAACAAAATGTGCCGAATTCGTCAACTGATCAACAATCACCCAAATCGAATCAAAACCCTTCACAGTCTTCGGCAACGCTCTAACAAAATCCATAGAGATACTATCTCACTTCCACTCAGGTACAAACAACGGTTGCATCAAATCCGACGGCTTCTGGTGCTCAATCTTCAACTTCTGACAAACTAGACAAGCATACACAAACTTCTGGTGCTCAATCTTCAACTTCAACTTCATTTTAGGCCACCAAAACAACCTCTTCAAATCCGAATACATCTTTGTGGCTCCTGGATGAATACTCATACTACTTCTGTGACCTTCTTCCAAAATCCGCTTCTTAAGCTCAATTACATCTGGTACACAAACTCGATCATGAAACATCAAAACACCGTTCTAATCCAATCTGAAATCCACACCTTTACCTTGATTAACCAAGACCAAACGGTCTACCATTCCCAAATCATCTTTCTGACTGTTCTTATTTTCCTCCAAAATATTGCTCGTCAGCTTCAACATTCCCAACTTCACACCATCCGGTGTCAACTAGCTAACGAAACTCAAATCTCGATACTGCTCAATCAACTCCAACTCTTTAACCATCAAAGCAGACATATGCAAAGACTCCCTACTCAACGCATCCGCCACCACATTCGCTTTTCCTGGATGATAACTTAACTGAAAATCGTAGTCCTTAAGAAATTCCAACCAGCTCCTCTGCCTCATATTCAACTCCTTCTGATCGAACAAGTACTTCAAACTCTTGTGGTTGCTGAACACTTCAAACTTAGATCCAAACAGACAATGCCTCCAAATCTTCAACACAAACACTACTGCTGCCAATTCCAAATCATGAGTCGGATAATTCTTCTCATGCACTTTCAATTGCCTCGACGCATAAGCCACAACCTGACGATTTTGCATCAACACACCACCAAGACCCATCTTAGACGCATCATAATACACGATAAACGATTCCTTCGAATTAGGCAAGATCAACATTGGCGTTGAAGTCAACCTCTTCTTCAACTCTTGGAAACTCTTCTCACACTTAGCATCCCAAATAAACACTTGTCCTTTCCGAGTAAACTGCGTCAATGGTAAATCCAACTTAGAAAATCCTTCAAAAAATCTCCGGTAATAACCCGCCCAACCAAGAAAACTTCTGATCTCAAAAACAGACTTCAGAGTTTCCCACTGCATCAAGCTTTGACGGATCCACTGCTATACAATCCTTTGAAATCATGTAACCAAGAAAACCCACTTCCCGCAGCCAAAACTCACACTTCGACAACTTAGAAAACAACTTCTTCTCCTTTAAAGTGTGCAACACAGCCCCATACTACTATTCTTCTTCTTAACCAACATCACTGGTGCACCCCACAACGAAACACTCGGCCTGATAAACTGCTTCTCTAACAACTCTTCCAACTGCTTCTTCAGCTCGCTCAATTCCGATGCGGACATCTGATACAACGCTATCGAAATAGGACTTGTTCCTAGCACCAAATCAATTGCAAGCACCACTTTCCTCTCCGGCGATAAGTCGGTAATGTCGTTCAAGAAAACATTTGGAAATTCTTGCACTACCAAAAAATCGCCAACTCCCTTCTCTACTCCTTCCTTCGACAAAGCAAACCAAATCCAATTCAAAATCCATACTTCCAAATTTAACATGACACTTAACACAAACCTCAACCACAGCCGACTGAGTTCCTTTGTCCAAAAGATACCTCCCCTTGCCAGATCAACCACACTTGACGCATCCTGCTTCTCCCCCACTATTCTCAAACCCACCTAAAAGAATGGAACAACACAACAAGTACTGACAGTACTTCTGTACACGTCACATACAGCGGGAAAACAACCAATAGATAAGAACAACACAACAAACATCAAAGGCATTCTCATACCATTCGCATATTAACAGGAAGAATCACCCAATTCTGGTCCGGACAAGACCAACCAGGCTCTGATACCACATTGTAACATCATAAACCCTTAAAGCGATAAATCCCGCAAATAATACAAATCATACAAAGGATTTAGATGCTACTTCTTCTATAAGTGCAACATGCATAAAAAAATTCTTAAACATCCCAGCGGAATAATAATAACACCTCATCAACAGCTAAAATAAAACATCTCCAAGTAGTCATGTCAACATACTACATATATCATCATCAATACATAGTCTCAAAAATCCTCAACGGTCATAATAGAAATAAACAACAAAGGCCGACCCCTAATCAGAGCCCTAAAGACTAAGACGCCAAAAGTAGTAGACGAGGTAGCTTCAAGTTATCCTTAAGTAACTCACCAAAGCAAAGCAAACTACTCCTGCACATCGTCTACCCATTCATAAGAATAAACTTCGAGGTGTTCTTGGTAGTGTTATATCCGACTCCCAGTCAGCTTTTGTTAAAGGGAAGCAAATATTAGATGGTATTCTTATTGCCAATGAGGTAGTTGATGAAGCAAGACGCATGAACAAAGAACTCCTTATGTTTAAAGTAGATTTCGAAAAGGCATACGACTCGGTGGATTTAAATTATTTTGATTCTGTGATGAGTAATAAGAATTTTCCAACATTGTGGCGGAAATGAATTGTTATGGTGGAGGCGCAACTCTTTAGAGGTTATGGTGTGGGTCGTAACGGGGAAGTGCGGCTGACTCACCTTCAGTTTGCTGACGACACTCTCATTTTAGGAGAAAAGTGTTGGATGAACGTGTGATCCATGTGTGTGGTTGTCGCGTCATTTTTTGGAGATCAAGGCTATTTGATTAGCATTTGACTCACTATTTTGTTTCACGACTGCGGGAACCTCTTGGTTTTATTCAACGTTTTATGTTATAAACTTGCTTGTTTTGAAAAAAATGATTAAAGTGGTAAAGGTAAAAAAGAGACCTATTTATCTACACTTTTTATTGATTTGGAAGGACGAGTGTCCTTTGCCTACGTACCCGTGAAGAATCAAAACCTCGTAGTTCGGGGTAAAAATTGACGTTTGATTTGTTTTGTGTTTTTTTTTATTAGTTTTTTGAAAAATGTTTTAAAATGAAAAGCCAAATGGCAAAATAAGTTTGTTTGTGTTTTTTATGTTAAAGAGAAATGACTTAAGATATGATTAATGTAGATTGCAATGTTTGATTTATGAAAGAATAAAAATAAAAGGATCACTTGATTTTGGGAATCAAGGTTTACTATGAAACAGTTTTTTTTGTGATTTTTTGTGGTTATTTGCAAGTTTTTTGTTTTTGAATAACAAGACTAAAATGAAACTATCGGAGCAAGAAAATAAAAGCGTGGGTACTTTGTGGCGACGTTGGATCACCACAAAGACCATTAACCTAAGCTAGAAGCAAGATAAACGACATACACACACGCACGCACACATGCACCTATAACTATTACGTAAAAGCCTAGGATACATGCTATGGTCTGCGGGAAAATAAAATGAATGACAAAAATAAATAAATTATTTACATAAAGCCTAGTTTACATTCTAAAATCTTGCGGTAACATAAATGACATAAATAAAGTGAAATGCATGCAAGACTTAAAATAAAAATGGGTTCAATCACCAGGTGGGGGGGTGTAACAGTATGTGTGTGTGTGCAGGAAGTAGTGGAAACAAAACAGCAGGAGATGGCAGCTAGGCTTTGCTAGATTCCGAAATGGGCTTAGGAAAGCCTACTGGGTCGGTTCTGCATGGGTAGTGGGTTAAGATTGGACCGGTGTGGACCATGAACCTTGGGTCGGTTATATAAGGGCTGTGAAGCCCCTTTTCTTTCATTTTCTTGTCCCGTTTCTCTCTCTTCCCCTATGCTCTCTTCTCTCTCCTAAAATTCTTTCTTCTTCTCCGATGGAGGTGGGCGGTGGAAGGAAGTCTGACGCGGTGGCCGGCGAGTTATCGCGGCGGCGCCACCGCGTCGGAGCTAAAACCTCTTCTTTAAATTTTTTACTCTTTTCCTATGTTTCCTACCCTCCCGATTCCGTTTCCAAACTCAAAATTCCCGAGAAACTAACCTACGACCTTAGATCTAGAGATTTAAGATTCGGAAATATACCTCCTTGTTCTTTAGGATCCGATCTCCGTTGTGGTGTGACTGTTGGGGTGTGGGATTGGCGGATTCGTCCTTCTCTGCCTCCGGTTCGGTGTTGTTCCATTTAGCTTGTGGTGGCTGTGTGTTGTTGTGTTACAGTTTTGATTTGTATACGTGATGGTTTGATTGTTGGAGATTGTGAATGGTTTGATTTTGAGCACTGATGTGTTGGTATTTTGGTTTTTTGCAGATGAATTTCGGCCCCCTTCTGTTTGAATTTGCAGGTTATATTTATAGGGCAGGATCCTGGGTTAGGTTTTGTTCAGGAATGCAGAGACTTGTGCTTGGATTGAGGATTGGGGCGAAGTTTGTTCCTTGATTTGTGTTGCAGATGAGGCTGTGGACTTGGATCGGATGGGAGGAGCGCGTAACAGCGGTTTCTCTTTGAACTTGGACCACTTTTGGACAAAAATAAACAAAAAGGATAAAGACTAAAAGTATAAAAGAATAAGGTTCTTAGAAAAAATAAAATGATAAGAGATGAAGATTAAAAAAATAAAAATAAAATCAAAGCTAATTAAAAATAAAATAAAAGATGGAAATTAAAAATGAATAAAATTAAAATAAAGAGAGAAGAGGGCCCGACTAGGAACAAAAAATGAGGTATTTTAAAATACCTCTCTGCCGAATTTTTTCACTGAAAATCAAAGACTGATCGGGGTCAGACGACGTATGAATGTAGGGTCCAACGACACGTGTCAGTGACATCTTAGGTCAAAAATTGGGGTATGACAGTGGTGTTACTTTTTTTGAGGAAATTTCGGGGTTGAAGGTCAATTTTCACAAAAGTATGCTCATTGGTGTCAATATAACTGATTCTTGGTTGACAGAGGCAGCGTTGGTTATGAACTGTCGAAGGGGTTCTATTCTGTTTGTGTATTTGGGACTTCCTATTGGTGGGGACTATAGAAAATTAAGCTTTTGGAAACTCGGTATTGATCGTATAGTTGCTCGCTTGTCTTCGTGGAACAACAAATTTTTGTCTTTTGGTGGTCGTCTGATATTGTTGAAATCTGTCATGTCATCGCTTCCGGTTTACTTTCTTTCCTTCTTCAAGGCTCCCGCAGGTATAATTTCTTCTATCGAATCTGTATTTAAAAGTTTTTTTTATTTGG
>Ga0228711_1004802_pt1 | contig 20684 bp, 13 predicted proteins | sample MedpolnodulmetaG_2_FD_177996 | JGI IMG/M metagenome (GOLD analysis project Ga0228711, IMG submission 177996) | Root nodule microbial communities from Medicago polymorpha collected in Santa Monica, California, United States - brown nodules | ecosystem: Host-associated > Plants > Roots > Nodule... | reverse complement strand
AGTTAGTAGATACATTTTGAGTTTTCAACTAATTGTCTTTTGTTTTCTTATTTTCACAGGAAAATCATCAGGGTTGAAGGAGCTAAGAATGTTGTTTTAGAGACTTATTTGACATACTTTTGTAAAGGCTAGATGATGATTCAATTGGATTTGATAATGTTGATGTGATAATCAACTACACATCTTTATGTACCAGTTTATGAACCTTTTATTTTACTGATGTGGTTTTCTTTAAATAAAATACCTATTAGGATTTAGCTATGTTGATATGATGATCAACTAGATTTGTTTATTGGTTGCTGTTTCTGTTCAGTTTGGCGGTGTTTTTCCGGGGCGTTATGCGTATGGGCGGTGCTTTTGTTTTGTTGCTTTTGCCAGCTTTTGTGTGTCTTGTGCAAGCTTGGCCTCACTGATTCAAAAAAAGTAGCAGTGGACTTAAACCAATTGGCTATGTTTCATGTTTGTATCTGGCAAACTGAGCATGTTACAATGTTTTGGTTAAAAGGAATCATTGAAGTGAAAATATAAATCTACAATCCAAATATACTCAACATTTCCCCCTGTCATGGAGTTGCAGGCTTGCACGTAGCTAATTCCTTTGCTTTTCACTTCTCACTAATTGCTTTTCTCCATTTCACCTTTCTATTTTATATGTATTAGTGTATCACAATTATGTTCTTTTGATTGATATGTAATTCATTTGTATAAGTAGCAGGTATACTTTTTATGTGTAACTCACTTGTTATCAGTCTAAAAAAAATGTTACTCACTTGTTTTTAAATATTTTTTTTGGAAGACAAAATTTATTAATAAACTGACCCAAACACAAGATGTGCAAGGATTATATAAAGTACAAAGATACAATCATCAATTACACAAACTTTACATGTCTATCTCTCGGTAAAGCTCGATGAAAACAAAAAACCAAAATCAATCAATACTTATGAAGCACATATACATAACGGACACTAGACACAACACGAACACAAGCACATGGACACCGATAATAATTTGTAAACATCACATAATTCAATATAATTATATATGTCTGTGTCGAAAATCGACGCGTGTCTGATACCGAGACACACTTAATCGAGGAGTATCCGTGCTTCATAAACCAATACATTAATCCTCCAAAAGCAAAGATAGCAATGCTTATGAGATTCTCTCCCTGTATAGAAATTTATATTAGCTAGATAAATAAGATTAATGATCAAGCTGTTGCTATCAGTCCACCAAAAAACTCCCAACAGCTTTAGAGTGGGGCTGAACCACTCAACATAATAACAAATATCCTAATCCCAAAGATAGAATGTAAATCACTTGTAAATTATCATTCATCTCTATTTTCTTATATATACATTTATTAACACCAGTGCTAGTGCTCGTTTACAATTATTCATCTATTAGGGGTTGTGTCTTGTTGGGTGATTTTGCCATTTCACTCTATTCCTTTATGAATTAGACGACAATTGAATCTCATCTCACGTTATTAATGTCCTATATATTTCTCAAATGGTGTAAGTTTTTTAGCACTTATATTTGGTTCCTCATCTAACCCAACCAAATCACTGCTTCCCAATTTAAATGAAAAGGAGAATATTGCCAATTGCAGGGTAAAGATGGAGTTTGATGTGCCGGTCTATCAAGTAGTAGAGGAGTTTTATATACGTGTGTGAGAGCGGTTGAACAAATAATAAGAGAAAAATAAAATAAAATAAATAACCCTGTTGTCAATAACATTTTTCATAAAGAAAACTTCAATTCGAGTTCTACAATTAGTTGATAAATGCCTTTTAAAATTTACAAAATTTATTCCATTAATTTTGTCAAAAAAAGATTCATTCCATCAAAAATAATAGTTAAAAAACGGAGATATTTCTTTTTCAAATTAAGTAAAAGTAATATAAAAACAAATTATGTAAAACTAATAAAAAAATTATGTTGTTACGTATTACCTTTTCCTGGGCAAAAATTATTTCCACGAAAATCAATTCCTGGGCAAGTCTTTCAATGTATCGATTTGTTAAATTTATACTTATTTTTTCTTGACGGGAAATTTATATTCTATGAACAAGACACATACACATATACACATGCATGTTCCAATAAATCACCTCATCATGTTTTCGTTAGCTGCCTCCATGGTCCCTTTTCATGTCGAATTCGACATAACAAATGCCTCACTCATACAGTTCAAACTCAAACAACACCACCTCATATTACAACTTTAAGGTTAACATTACAGCAAAAAAAAAACGAAAAATTGCTCTTCTCCCGTCACGTTTTGCTCATTTCCAACTGCACTTTCGAAAATATCCTTAACATAACTTAAAAGTCACGCAACTGTTAAACACCACGTGACTTAACTCATCACGTTTTGCTCGTTTCCAACTGCACTTTCAAAAATATCCTTAACATAACTTAAAAGTCACGCAACTGTTAAACACCACGTAACTTAACTCACGCCGAATTCCACGTGAGTTAACTCACGTAGGTTATCTTTCTTCATCATTCTTGATTTGAATTTGGAGAAGAACAACATAATGGATGGCTTTATATATGCATCTACAACATAGTAGACCCTAGTGGTGTTATGTTGACTTTATCAACCTTCCTCACAAATTCTTTCAATAATATATATGACAGATTATATTCTTTGGTTTTTATTTGGTTATTCCAAAACCTTTCACACGTGTTTTTTCCAAGGTGTGGAATAGTGGCAATGGAAAGCAGGCCTTATACCATAGTGAGGCATGTGTGTTAATCATATGGAATGGAGTGATTGGGGTGTGATAGATTGATCACTTCTACCTGCAATTTGTCAATTATATGTGAAAACAAAATCAGTGAGTTAACTCACGCTGGTGTTCAGAACGTGATTCAACGTGACTTAACTCATGTTGCATGAGTTAAGTCACACATCGTTTAACACATGTGTAACTTAAATCATGCAGGGGCATTTTAAAAAATTCATTTGGGAGTGAGCAAAACATGACGGAAGAAGAGCAATTTTCGCAAGAAAAATAATATATTATAGGAGGCTCATTACAAAGATAATGATGATTTTGCTTTGGTGACATTGAAACCCTTTAACCAAAGGGGTGAGAAACCTACTTTACTTGAACCAATAGTGTTAAGGGAACTACTTAATCAACCTGAAACCTAAACAACTTGATGAATATAATGTAGAGACACACAAGGGAATTGTGGATTTATATCTCTAAACTAGACCAAAATTTGGATGGATCAAGAGGAGTCGTTTTACACGAGTGCAGTGTCGTAGCTTGAGAGTTCCTTTGATTTCTAATGGTGAATCATCACTAGATGCAAATGTCGGTCACTGTACATCAAGGTCCCGATCACGGCGGTGGTGACGGTCATTTTCGCAGCCATGGTCACATTCATTGGTAGTTTAATAAATCCTTACATGTAACTCACAATTTTGTCTTCTTTTTTTTATTTTTTTTATTTATAGGATATTTCTCACTTTTTTTTTTATAGGATTGTCACTTTTATAGTTCGTACTAGTATAATTTTTATGATGGTTTTTCTGCATAATTTATGTGATGGTTCGTTATGTCCTCTTTCTTTATATTTTTGTTGTGCAGTCATAAGATTACATGGCACGAATACATGAAGTGGTTACTGTATACTCTCAATTCTAATAAGCAAAACTACTTGATGTATACATGAAGTTCGTATGGCTTAATCTTAATCACCCTTGTTATTTACTGGTCATGAACAGCAAGTTCAAGACAACACGTTCCAAAGCAACTGAGCAAAAGAAAACTACATGTATCATCTTAGTTAAAAAGTAGATTAGATATGAGCAGAAACATAGAATTATCATTAACACAAGTACTATACTTAGGACAAGCATACCATTAAAGTGTATGTAAAGAATGGGATCATCATCTAAACCAATTCCCAAACCACACGGTGGATTATGCAATATTGGTCCACTATTTAGTGACATAACAAATCTTACATGAAAAGGGCAAGTAGCAGACCAAGTGAAATACTTTCTAGTTAGGAAGAGCAGCACCCACTTTTTTGACCAACTGGTTGTCCTCTAATCTGCACTGTTGGAGGCCTTGCATTGTTTGCGGATGGTTGGCTCGCCATTCTACATTCATCATGAAGTTATTATCAGAAAACGTGCTTCGATGGAATCAATGCCAGAACAAGGTGATAAATAAATTGTTCGGTAGTGAAAAAGTCGGGTTTGTTCAGTCAGCAATCCACACATTCATGTAGTCAGAGATGTCGGTGGCCGTTGGTCCGAGATTAGACGGTCCAGATTTCAAGCCCGTATGTCAGTTTTAAACAAAACCAAAATATACATTGAAATCTAAACTGTCAGATATTGATCCAACAGCCGTCAACGTCCCTGACTGCATGAATGTATGGATTGCTGACAGAAACTAATCCAAATCCAAAAAAATCATGGTACATTTCAAAAGAAATCAAGCAAAACTTTTAAAATCAAGCTCAGGAAACAACAACCATTATGAATCAGTTCACAATATAAAACAGACAATATGATTTGACATTTGAACTTCATTTGTAGTCTATTTTTTCCGAAAGCTTTGGAAACTACGAGCATCCACAATGGAGACACCTAACATTGGGGGTCTTAAGTGAGACCTTGGGTCTTGAAAGACCCCAAAAACTTTTCTCCCCAATGGGGGTACACCTAATAGGTACCAGGTCTTCAAAATTTGAGACCCCCCCATTGGGGATGGTCTAACAATGTCAAGTAGACTGCTATAACTAAAATTATATTGGAATCATAAAGTTTGGTTATTCTTTCTGGAAGTTTTATGGCTGAGCCTACTTCAAAGGCATGGTACATTAAACTTGGTGATTTAATTTAATTTTTTAATATCAGCTATTCAATAATAAACAGGAATAATGAGCACCTATCCTTGATGGCAGCAGCCATGGCCATGAATGCTCCTTCCACATTTGTAGCATCCTTTGCACTTGTTTCCATAAAAGGTATGCCAATTTGATCTGCAAATTCCTGCGATAGAGAGAAAAAAGAGTGTGAGGTGTTCTGGAGCATAAGCATGCACATTATCCGAAGTAAACACGAACACAGACACACACAGGCACACTAAAAAATATTTTCTTAATAAGAAAAAAATGTGACATATATCAAATTTATACTTTAGCTGTATCATATGAGACAGCTCTATTTGCTGTCAGATCACTCTTGTTTCCAACCAAAAGCTTGTTAACATTATCACTGGCATAGCGGTCAATTTCACTGAGCCACTGCTTCACATTATTGAAGCTCTCTTCATCGGTCACATCATAAACAATCTGCCAAAGGAACACGTTATTAGAGAATGAAAAACACAACAGGAGTGTTCCATGTTTAAACTCTTATTGTCGTAAAAACATCACTCACAATGATTCCATGTGCCCCACGATAGTAGCTACTGGTTATTGTCCTAAATCGTTCTTGCCCAGCAGTGTCCCACTACAAGAACAGATCAAAACATAGTAGTGTATATTAGGTTTACTAAAAGTATAATATTAACAAATAAAGAAGCAGAAGAACAGAGCCAATCTAAGATACATACAATCTGTAGCTTAATTGTCTTCCCATCCTGCTCAACAGTTCGAATTTTCTGCACAAAAGAACATGATATTATAAGTTCAGACTGGAGACGCCGCAATTCCAAATGAGTTCAAGCTAAATCAGATTTGAAATGTTGTACTCACAAAATCAACTCCAATGGTGCTTATGTAGCTATCAATGTATGAATCATCCTGCAGTATATCATAAAGTTAATAATTTAAATTACTGTATTGTGCAGCAGTATTATGGAAGCGTAAAGGAGTTCAAGTTAGGAGTTCAAGTTAGGAGTTAAAACCTTCCAGAAATACACAACACAAAATAACACAAGACATGAGCTTACACAACCAGATAAGACAATTTAGCTAAATCATAAACTCAAGGCACTGAAGAACAAAGTTAGGGAAGAAGCACATTGATAGATCCTGATATTTCCTCAAGATCTATGGAGAAACTATAGAGCATTGTTTTAATTCTAGTAACAAAGCAAGACATAGAAGATGATAATGAAAAAAGAAAAACGATAGACTTAGAAGCATAAGTTGCTCTAATTCTAGACCAAAGCCTAAGCCTCCAAAAATCCCATTCATTCATAGATTTAATTCAACCCCCTCCCCTAGTCCAGTTCCCTCCATTATATTCCCTCCACCTCCATGTCATCAATGCCTACTCCGCCAATGTCATGCAGACTTCTGCAACCTGTAGATTCTATTCCTACCTTACACACTTCTCCTACAAAATTTCTGTCCCGTCATGTCCTTTTCTTCGTTCACAGTTAACCGCACATTGGACGCTAATCAGGCCCAATAGCAAGAACCCCATTACACTCATTCAATGTCAATAATCTAGACATAACAACAAAATCAATGGGGATACAAAATGCGAGTAAATCTGTTTGGTAAATAAATAACCAGTATAAAAGGATGGAGAAACATGGTAACATAGAAGAAGAAAATAATAAAATACTGCAATATATTGTTCAATAAAATAAAATACTGCAATATAGGATAAGACAAACAGTAGATAGCTTACAGCAAATCTTAGAAGAAGGCATGATTTACCAACACCAGAGTCTCCAATAAGAAGGAGCTTGAACAGATAATCACTGCAAAGGACAAGCATAGCATACTTACTCCGTTTCTCAATAGAGATAAACTAATAATAATCAACTGTACAAAATCAACCAAATATCAAACACAATCACTTCATCTACGCATACAAGTATATACATTTATTACGATGACGATGAAAACTCTAACATCAAAAGTCTTCAGACACTAAAAGCAAATAAAACTTAAATCAATTGAAGTCGTGAATATTAAAAATTCTAAAATACAAATCAATATTTTGTCAAATTCTTACATTCAAATTATAATGCAAATACATAAATCAACAAATTGATGTATTTAGTATTTACGTTTCAAGTATATGAGACATGTCGAGTTATAGACAAACATTTTCCACCAATTTTTAAACAGTAATATTAAACTCACATAAGAAAGCACAAGCCAATAGTACTATCATAGTTTTGATGATTTCCATGATGAAATTCCAATTGAAATAATTCAAACCATGAATCCATTAAGGTTTCTATCATGCAAAAAAGCTTCTCCTTTTCAATTTAATTTTAACATTTTTATATTGAATTGTACGATCAAGTCCTTGTGAGAAACAAGAAGCAACAAAAACAGAGCCATATGCATGCATGCTTTAGTTACCCAATTGAAATTTAAAACCAATTAGATACAATATCAAGGTAAACTCATCACTTTCAAAATCAATCAATAAAAAAATATAAAATCATGTAATCCATGTTTTGAAAAACATAAAATTGAATTAAAAAAATTAATCGAGTAATTACAAAGCTGATCCAATCTAGGGTTATAAAAAACAAAAATTCAACACAAATTAAGTAATTAATCTCAAAAACAACAATTCAAACATATTAAACATGATCATAGATACCCTTTTGAAAAACAATAACAAAAATCATAAAAAGGAGTAAAATTTCTGTCAATTGAAAAAATCAAAAGTAGATTTATTTTTACTATTCGACCCAAATTAACCCCAAATTAAAAAAACATTAATTCACACAAATTAAACACAATTATAGCTACCCTTTTGAAAAACAAGAACAGATATCACAAAAAGGAGTAAAATTTATTACAATTGAAGGAATTCAAAATTCAAAGTGGAAAAAAAGAAAAAGGTACATACTATTCAGGATTCATGACGGAGAAGGTGAAGTGTGGAGGAAGAGTGATCGGATCCGGTGGTACACGTGGAAACTGGAATTGGGCACCAACGGAGAAGAGAAGAAGAAGGAGAAGAAAATGTGAAATTGTTTTTTGTGTTTTGAATTAAAATTTGTGTGGATGTTATAGTGTTGAATTAAAGCTTTAATACGGTGACGTATTATGAATGATTTGGTTTAATTGACTATTCATTATTCATGAATGATGATAGAGACAAGGTGGTGGCTACTCTATGTGTTCCCATTAAGTTAAGTTAACCCCTACTTAATTAATTAATTATATCTAAGGTCCTATGCAAAAAATTATGAGTGAAATATCTAATTTGGTTTCTCTTAGTTTTCTTGCGATTCAATTTGTCTCCCGATTAAAAAAGTAACACTAAAATAAATCTTACATTTTTATACATATGACAAATTAGTTTTGATTCGTTATAATAAAGAGACTAATTTATTATATGTTGGCAATATAAAGGGCTAGTCTTTGTATTATTTTTTGAAGGAATTGTATTTTTTTTTAAGGAGAATTGTATTATTTTTTGTTGGTGACTAAATTGAGTCACGAGAAAAATTCTCAAAAATTAAAAATGGAAAATATTGTTTAAACATGTGATTAATTATTTCTAGTATATGACTAATAAATATAATAAGATGTCGTAACTTATTGACCAATAACTAAACACAACTAATCACAATTTTGAACGTTGCTAAATATGATTTTTAGTATTTTAAATATTTGTGTATATCGATTATCCATCCAAATTAAGTTTAAATATACATTATATTTTTTAACTCTAAATATTTAGTCTAATGGTTAAAAAGATAGGTATTGGATATGAGGATTTGGGTTCAAGTAGCATCACTATAAATTTTTTATTATTTTAAAAATATGGAGGCGAAAATATTCATGATATTCATTGAACACAATTTGTGTTAAAATGCACTTAAAAATTATATTATAGTTAATAACATTCAAAGTTATATTGTACATCTCTCACATCATACCACATCTTCATCTTCACGAGTTTAGGCAGGTTCTTGTTGTTTTGAGGGATGAATATCATGCGCCTTTCGGGAGATTCATTGTTGAATTTCTAGGAACGCTTAAGGTTCCAAATTCCAATACATGTATGGTTTGTCGGGCTCAATGTCAAAGTGAATCTTCGATTTGGTGAAAGTTGACGATGTTTCCTGAACTCCAATGCTCAAGTCCCTCAAGATTTTAAGAGAGCCTAGAGGGTTAACCAAGGTAGATGGTGTACTTTCCACCGAGGGTTAGAGTCCTTGGACACCTCTTTCGCGCATGATTGGATACATGATGGGTTTGATAAATTTACATAGACAACATGATTTTATTGAAACTTCAAAATGCAGCTTTTGCAATATAATTTTGTCAAACTCAATGTCACTCCAAACATGTTCATCTACAACATATCCTCGGTGTTGCTTTGATAAACTAAGTCTCCTAATCTGGTGCTCTTCCATTATGAGGAAAAACTTGAAGAGTTAGACCCAATTTAAAAAGCTATATTGTTCATGAACGACGACTTGCACAGGATATTGTTCATTTCACGCATATTTCAAAATGCAGCTTTTGCAATATAATTTTGTCAAACTCAATGTCACTCCAAACATGTTCATCTACAACATATCCTCGGTGTTGCTCTGATAAACTAAGTCTCCTAATCAGGTGCTCTTCCATTATGAGGAAAAACCTGAAGAGTTAGACCCAATTTAAAAAGCTATATTATTCATGAACGACGACTTGCACAGGATATTGTTCATTTCACGCATATAAACTCTCTGCCAAGGAGGAAGCTCGTCGGTTCATTCAAGTCAATAGGTTTTAATTCCAATTATAAAACATGATAACGCTTCTTTATAATATTTTTCATTAGATTCATTTAACTAATTTAACAACATTTTAGTTTTCCATGTTCATGACCAAAGAAATTACACGCACATGGGGTGCATAAACCACAAACCATGTGAACCTTAGATTTAAACACAAACAGGTCTTGACATCTTGAAGGAGTTATGAATCCAAAGATGTAGATTAAATCAACACCATATAATCCATTTTCAATTATTTATCAAAAACCACATTGAAAATCATTCCGGAACAAGATTCAAAAAGATAATCTGATTAATAAAACATGCAAACCAAGATTGTGTAGAAGGTTCTTTAGAAATTCAAGTACACTATTCAAAAATAAAATATCAAACTTTCAAATGTCTACGACCAAATTAATTTAAAGCAACAACATCAACATTTGTGATGCTAAGAAAACAATAAGAATCGCCTCATCGTGTACCAAAAAAAAAAAGAATCGCCTCATCGTTCTTCAACACCTAAAATTAGACATTCATATTCAGAATCAATCTAATACTCCTAATCATCATCATTAATAGTGGCCACAAAAGCTACACCACCACCCTCATCATCGTCGTCGTCATCATTCATCGACATCACAATCATGATATAAAAAGTAATTTTGAGGTCGTAAATCTTCAATTTGCTCGCGACACCTTCTTTTTAAGCTTGGACTCAAAGAAGCACAAAGGCACCCTTGTAAATCAAGAGATTCAAGAAGAGGGCAATCATCAAGAATGGCAAGCAACTCAACACTCTTGAGCCAAATTCCAGATAATTTAAGATGCCGTAGCCCGGACATTGTTTTTGCAATAGCAAATGCCACATCATTATATTTATACTTGGCGCAAGGGTAAATCAGCCTCCGAAGATTTAAGGATTACAAACGAGGGCAACATCGACCAATGACTTCAAGAGAATCCTTTGATAAGGTGTTGTTCTTAAATGTAATGGTAAGCTCCTCTAATAGTGGAAACTTCTTCACAAATTCAGTCAACCTATTATTAAAAAATTCTATAAAATACTTAATTTGTAATCGTCTCAAGTGATTTGCCCTGTAAAATATTATGAATAAGATTTTAAAAAATATGATTCATTCAAGCTCTGAGAATGATAATATTAATTAAACAAACAAGATAAAATAAAGAATTACCTAGGAGCCGTATATTTGAGAATGTCATCGGTCCCAAATAACTCGAGACTAATGTCTTCTACATGACCACAACTTAGATCAATGGCATGGCCATAAATCTTATGTAAATAATGATAATCTAATGTAATAACATTGATATTACTAATGTGAATGGTACGCCACATTAGAGGATCCTTGCAAATGTTCCACCACAAAGGACAAACATTACGTGCACTTGTTACAATTTCAACAGTATCCAGTCTTTGAAGGATGTTCCTTGTCAAGTCTATTGGAAGTTCAAGCCAATTTGGGTTTCTTGTGCTCTCAACTTTCGCTTTTTCCACACAAGACCCCTTCATGCTACAAACAATACTGAAAATGAGTTCTACAACATGCAGTTAGACTTCGTAGATCAAATATCAGTAATGAAATATATAGAGAAAAAGATATAGATGAAGACAAATTGGAAACTGTACCTTGTGATATATTTCAATGATGAACAGTTCGGTGTACGATGGAGATCGAGCGCAAAACTGAAGCAGTTCGGATGAGAACGGCGAAAAAGCGATTCAAGTAGGGCACGCTAATAAAATCTCTTATTTATTAAAGTTAATCCGAAAGCTAATTGTTGCCCTAGATTTAACCTAACTCTAATGCTTAATTTTACTGTATTACCCCTATTTAATTATTAACCCTATTTTTTTGATAGATCAAACCGGTCCTATTTTTTGAAGTGTTATATCACACCTAATCTCCTATTTTTTTGAACAAAACAAATCGACCCTATTTTTTTGAAGTGTAGATTTAACCTAACTCTAATGCTTAATTTTACTGTATTATCCCTATTTAATTATTAACCCTATTTTTTTGATAGATCAAACCGGTCCTATTTTTTGAAGTGTTATCAACAGATCACACCTAATCTCCTATTTTTTTGAACAAAACAAATCGACCCTATTTTTTTTTTTGAAGTGTTCTCAACAGATCACACCTAATCTACTATTTTTTTGAACAAAACAAATTTGCTCTATTTTTTTAACAAAACAATACCTATTTTTTAAAACAAAACAAATCTCCTAATTTTATTAAACAAATAAACTAAACTAAACTAATTATCCTATTTTTTATGAAAAACAAAACAAACCTATTTTTTATTAAAAACAAAAAAAATCGACCCCAATTTTTTTATGAAACCTAAACTAACCTAATTACCCTATTTTTTATGAAAACAAAACAAACCTATTTTTTATTAAAAACAAAAGAAAATCGACCCCTATTTTTATATGAAACCTAAACTAGCCTAATTACCCTAATTTTTATGAAAAACAAAACAAACCTATTTTTTTATCTCTTATTTATTAAAGTTAACCCGAAAGCTAATTGTTGCCCTAGATTTAACCTAACCCTAATGCTTAATTTTATTGTATTACCCGTATTTAATTATTAACCCTATTTTTTTGATAGATCAAACCGGCCCTATTTTTTGAAGTGTTCTCAACAGATCACACCTAATCTCCTATTTTTTTGAACAAAACAAATCGACCTTATTTTTTTGAAGCGTTCTCAACAGATCACACCTAATCTCTTATTTTTTTGAACAAAACAAATCTGTTGAAAAATAGAATCAACAATTAAGTTTCTTTTTCTTTTTGACCTAATCTCCTAAACTAATTACCTTGTTTTTTTTTTATGAAAAACAAAAGAAACCTATTTTTTATTAAAAACAAATCAAAATACTTTCCAACCTAATTATCCTATTTTTCTTGAAAAACAAAACAAAAATCGTTTCCTAATTATATTAATCGTGTTCTGCATAACAAAATTAACTAACAGATCACTCATGTTCTTATGTAAAGCTAAATAAACACCTTTATTGCTCCCTACCTCCTCTGAAACCAATTTAAATACAATACAATTATTTTGTTCATCACTGAAACATTTTGTCCCATCACCATTCTATCAATAATAGGCGCAAATCATCATCTGGTTAGTTAACTTACCTTTTTTTCTTTAATTCTTTACTAGGTACTAGGTAGCACACCAATCTCAAACATATTTTATTATTTCATGAACACTCTCTCCTGTCCTATTCTTTGTAGAGATAAGAACCATTTTGTAGATTATGATTGATGAAAAATGATTTGTGTCTCATAAAAGTTTTTTTTATTTTTTAACTGAGATGCGACTAAGAGATTATGGTGGATGTTAAAGTTACTTATTGGATAAATAAAAGCCATTTGGTAGATATTAGAATCTTTGATAGATGAATTAAATAGTAGTCACTTGAACATTAGTTAACAAAAACCTTAGACAAGGCTATAATTCTATTATAAATCATTTTAATTCATTCTTTATGATACATTCTTGATTCTTTATGTCTTATTCATAAGTACATATTGATATTCCATTTTGCACACTAGGTTAGTTTGTTGGTATGTTATGTCCGCATATTTCATGTAGTTGTATTTGCTATTGATTTCTCTTATAATTCTAAATTTGGTGTTGCGTCTGATTAAGAAGGAACCAAACAAATGACGAATGATGTTAATTTCAATGGGGCTAAAGCAATATTTTTTTCTTAGGAATGGGGCTAAATCAATTAGCTGTGTATTAAGCATTTAAAGGAATTAGGGTGATATGAAATTTTATATGTACTATTTATTTAACATCAACATTTTTTCTATGATATAATATATCATATATATATTATGGTGAATATGACCCGTGCGACGCACGGGTCAATCGTGTTGTTAGTAGTATAAATTTGTCCCATACATATTTTGAAGTATACAAGAATGGACACAATAAAGCAGCTGAGGCCCCGCCTGATTAGCATCCCTAAGGTGGGAGGACATGCGTGTCGCAAACGGCTTGTATTCTATCATTAATTAACCATAATGAAAAGTGTACTTCCCTCGTGCATTCTCATTATTGGGGTACCCCACTTTAGGGGACAAAATTTATCAATGTGGCATTCTTGTCCTGTTCCTTTTGGGTCACAGTCCCATTTGTTGCCCCTCTTCAATTCCCACAAGAGAAGCGCAAAAGGCATGCAATTGCACCCTATCATTATTTTCACATTATAAATACTTGCATATTTTTTCATACAAAATAAATACTACAGTAGTACTGATTATAAATGAAAGAATTTAATGAACCCCCCACCACACCTAGTAATTCTTTGACTCTCCATATCTCTAGTCTGAATTCTTCATGATGACGAGTGACTGCTGCTGTGCTGAGGTTGAAGTCTTCAAAGAACGAAATCATTAAAAAGCAGACTGATCAATGGGTTTGAAAATCTCTTGGTTTTTTCTGAAAAAGTTGCCTTGAACCACGGCCTTCGCCTCCTCACCCCATGACCATTAGGTCATAGCCTACCTAACTCTGACTATTCACCTTTATTATTATTTTCGACCAACAATTTACATTCTCCCTCAAGTCATTGTCATAAACAAAATATGCGTACAATCTTGGTTATTAACATAAAAGAAGGGTGTGTTAAGAACGCTTTTGATCTAACCTATAATAAAATATTTAGTATGAATATATGTTAATTTTCGTCAATTTCTAATACAATATTTTATATGTTTTTTTGCCAAATTTTTTAATTGCTTTTCATTTTCATTAATGTTAAACATTAAATTATCATAGTTAACAGATAAATTTCCTGAAAAATAATTAAGTTAAAAAATAACAATTGAGTTTGATATACGCCTAGTCCAGATTATTTGCAGGGAAGGGAGGCCTACTATAATTGGTGCAATTGTCTGTTGTTATGTCCACATTCTATCCAACACATTTTTTTATGTAACATGATCACATTTTTTTATAATCAATTAATATTTTTATTTTGTTTCACAAGACTTGGTAGTATTTGTCAAAAAGAAGAACTCCAAAATTCTGACTTTGATTAGTACGCATGATAAATATTTATTGAAGTAGATTGTACGTTCTCCTTGATCTTTAGAACGTGTTTGTCGTCGTGATCCAATTATAAAAAATTAAAAAAATGAGAAATTAATGGAGGAGAGATTATCACAAAAAATAGTATCATTTCAGTTGTCTTCTTTTGAATATATATTTCACAAGTCTAAAATTTTCTTCTCTTTTCTGATTTCACCATCAATCCAAAGAAATTAAAGGAATAATATCCAAAGAAATTTAAACTAGAAAAAACAAAAATCCAATTATCAGAAATTCTATACCAACTCCCCAATGGAACATAGGGAGCAAAAAGCAAAAACAAAAAACACTATGATCAGCCTCTCATAAAATTCCCTATATACAAAATTAAATCAATTACCAATAACTCACTATATAATCAATTCCAATGCTGGTTTTTGAGGTGGAATCATCACTGGTTAATTTTGTTATTGTTACTAGCATTGATTGTGGCACTAGTATTAGTGACAGATGAAGTGGCCGTAGAATTTGTTGCAACACGTTCACAAGAAGGGCACATAGTTAAAGTAGTTGCTGGTAATTGCATGTTGAATGGATTTGAAGTTTTTAAAGCTCTTAATTCTTGAAGTTCCTTGTGTAGCCTCCTATTCTCTTCTGTCAATGTTTCACAGCATCTCTTTAAATATTCACAATCTACTTCTGTTTGCTTCAACTTAGTCCTGCATCAATACATAAATTCATATGATTAAATTATATTTTCATATCCAAAGTTTAAAAAATAAAGTTGTATCCGCTGCTTTTTGACTGTAATTTTTTTTAATTTAATATGAATGATCAAAAACTTCACTGCATGGCAAATATTATACAACTTTGATTTTAAACTTGATAGAATCTGCAAAATTAGCAAAGTATATATGTACCTTGCTCTTCTGTTTTGGAACCAGACTTCTACTTGGCGAGGGCGAAGATTGAGTTGTTTTGCAAGAGCCAGTTTTTGTTTCTACACCACAATTGTGTCCAACTATCAGTATTTTAAACAAAAACTAAAAAACTAAAAACAAAACAAATGGGCCCAAGAAAAAATTGTCATAAAATATTCATCTTATTACAAAATAATGTAAAAAAAAAATTGTGTTCAAATCTAAACATTAATTTTTTTCAATTCAATCTAAACATTCATTTAAACATATGTAACACCAATACTTCATGTTAGAGATATATTTGGTGTTTCTTTCGACACCAATAAGATTGCATAGACTCTTCTTTTTTTTAAAGGAACATTACATAGATTTAATGCTATATTAAACTTTTAAATTATTATTGATATCGACATGTTAGAATGAATCTGGAAGTATTTATATAGATTTAAAAATACACTATTTATAATACGACTCTTATAATAATAAAAAAAACACATACAGGGTTAAGAGTGTGATGTTCTTTGAAGCTTTCTTCAAGAAAAGCAGATTGATCCTTAGAGAGCCTAAGTTTCTTCCTTGTGTTACCAACACCACAGTTATCATCTTCATCACTAACTCTTGAAGAATTCCTTTGATCATAGCCTTCACCATCAGAAAACTCTCTCTTGTTCCCTCCTGAACCACTCAAACTCCTACCACCACTTCCTCCTCGACTGTACATGCATAGATCCATCTGAAAAGAAGATGCTACACTATTAGGGGACGATGAAAGCGCAATTTCATTGTCCGCCATAACAACTACCGTTGCCGGTGGAACCACGTTCACATCCAATCCCCTTGAAGAACCTCCAAACTCGGTTGATAATAAATTACCTATTGCAAAAACAATAATAACCCTTTATAATCATAATAAGCACTGATTGAATTTTTAATCCTATTTTAAAAACACTAGTTTCATCATCACTATAACTAGTTAAATTTTATATGAGAAAAAACAAGAGTAAAAGATAAAATATTTGTAACTTTTTAAGAAGTGGGTCGTTACCGTTTTGAGAAGGATTATTCCATGGGAATGAGAGTTGAGGAAGAAGATCAAGTTGATGCAATACATGATTAGGATTTTCAGTTCTGTTACTGTTGTTGTTGATGTTGTTGATGTCCCTTTGAGTCTTTTCTTCTTGTTGTTGATGAAGTTGATCTCTTTGTGTAGTATTAATAATTGGACCGATTGATAAAGTGGTGTTGAAGCCTAAGCCAAGTTCCTTGGAAGTTTGATGAGGATGCTTTTCCATTAATCCAATTAGAGGCTTTGAAGAGTTTCCTAAGCTTAAACCTAGCTCCATGATTTCTTTCTCTACTTCTGCATAGGGAAGAAGGAATATAGAGAGAGAAAAGGAATGAGGAATGTAAGTGGGGAAAGGGAATTCTAGCTTGGACTAATAAATGAAGATGAAAAGGTTGAAAGAGAAGAGTCTTTATAATCATAGAAATGAGAGGGTCCAACGTGATCATAGCAAGACCAAAATGGTCACTTTCTTTAACTAAAATAATATTTAAAAATGTGTGGTGGCTATTTTCTTTTGTTATTTGCTCTCGAGACTTTTAATGTATAATGTGTACTTATAAATTAAAATATAATATCTGTAAAAATTAAACTAAATCAAATCTACTTTTTCTGTTTCATACTTTCATATCCTAACCATTTATATACTCTTATATCTAATTTTGAGTATTAAAAAATGATTTCTTTGATCTTATAAAATACAAGCAAATGGAAATTACTTTTATTTTATTTAATGTTATCATTTTTAAAGTATTCATAATTAATTTTAATTTCATCTTTAAAAATAATATTGCTTTGTTTCTTTGTCTTCATTTTTTTTTTGAAGAACTATGTCTTCAGTTTTTTTAACTATTAGTCTTGATTGTTGCAACATAATTTTTTAGTTTATAGCTAAATTAGATAAAAGATGAAACCGCAGAAACAAATCAATATTTTACTGTTTTTTCAATGAAATCAATATTTTACTTATAGTTAAAAATAAAGAATAGAAATAAATATTAATCTTGACAAAATAAATAAATAAATATTAATCATTTAGCATATGAAAAATATATACGCGGTCATAAACTATATGATTTGGATACAACAATGATATGATATGTGTATATCTCATATCACATCATTCTCCTTATCTTTATATACATCATGGTCGGTCTAATGGTCGGTCTAAGGGAGCTGCCACTAGAATAAGAGCTTTAGCACCCGAGAAAATTAGGCTTCATATTAGAGCCTTAATTTTTTTTCTTTTCGCTTTAAATATATTTCAGTATAATGTTAGTTGCGAGAAATATATTAAGAGATATTGTGTGCAATTAAAATATGCAAAGTAAGTGTCTTATATTTGTGTTACAGTTAAATATTATTTTGTTATTTCAAAGTTTAACATTTTTCTATGTCTCAAAATAATTGTCATTTTAAAATACTAATACATCATTTATTATTATTTTTCCACTATTATATTATAATTGATTGAATTTCTTTCAACTTAATTATTTCACTAAGGAAAATGCTAACTTGTACTCTTAGAGCACATGTTAAGAATTTCACTAATAAAAATTATGTATTGAAAATTGTGTTAATTTATTGGTTAAAACATTTAATATTAATTTTTTTCAATAAATTTTTATCATTAATGAAATGTTTAACATTACCTTAAATACACAAATCAGCATAAAATAGACAAATAATTTAAGACAAAAAAACTTGAGAGAAAAATGCAACTATTGTAAAAAGGAGGATAAGATTTACTCCAAAACAAATTGTGGAACGGAAATGGGTCTTTGACCGACAAAGGTTAACAAGGTTGACAAACACACGTGAAACCCTATTTTTATGGTAGATACTCATGCTAGATTAGATTGCCTTAGTAGATTTAGTAATAGTAGCCTAGTAGGAGATAGAATGGACAAAATCATTCCTCAAAAGAATTATGTTTGGCGCGTGATCACCATCCATGTTACTCCCTCTCATAGCAGGTAGGGGTTTGGTATTTACGAATAAATTGATTAAAATAAGATTTTTTCCCCTAAAATTATAAAAAAAGATGATTTTAATCCATATTGAATACTTCCGAAGTTTTTTTCCTTCATTTTTTATATAATGGTAAGTTTATATTCATGCTTATGATTTTTTGAACAATATTCAGGCTTATGATTATAATCATTTTATGTTCGAGATGTGTTTAAATTATGTCAATCTATTATGTTGTGTTGAACCAAAATGAGTTTTGAACAATGTCTCCGAAGTTGCGCACTCTACGGTGCGCGACTCAAACATATTGCGTATGGTACATGAGTGAAAATAAACCAGTTTTATTGTAAACACGTATGCATTGAATCAATGTCTCTTCTCTCTCATCATCTCTCATCCCTTCTTCCCTCTCTCTCCATCCCTTCTCCGCAAGTATCCATAACCACCAAATATTATGTGATTTTAAAGCAAACTTTGGATGTGTATATATGATTGATGATTTCGATCTTAATTAAAAAATTGCAAATTGCAGTTTTCAATTTTTTATATAAAAGTGGTGGTCTGTCAAAAAAATTAAATATAAAATTGGTAGTTTTTTTTTCTTCTTTTGCTTGTAAACAATCATACTCCCTCCGGTTCTATATATAAGAAAATATTCTTTTTTAGATACATTTAATAATTAATGTATCTAGTCTTCATTGTAAACGAGATGTATTAATTATTCAATGTACCTAAAAAATGAATCTTTTCTTATATATAGGACCGGAAGGAGTACGTGGCTATGGGCAGTACCCACAAATTCACTATTGCTTTTAATTTTGATTTTGTTGGGTTATTCCTCCAACATAGGAGACGGCGTCGATGGAGGAGGGGTTATTTTGCCGCAGACACCAGATGTGCATTAAGTCCAACCGACCCATAACCCAAATGGGTTGTTTATGCTTGTTAGGTTGCTTCTATGGGCGGCGGCGATGGTTGTACATCAAATATGGCATTGTGGAATGGTGAGCTTTTGGGGGAAAGTTTATTTTTTTTAGCCATGAATTAGATGGAATGGTGAAAAATTGTATAAATTATCGGATGAATCTTAGATTTGAGAGATTGATTGTTTTGTTCAACTTGGATTTGGTTTTAAATTTATGTGTAGAACCTGGATTCGGCAACCATGAAAATGTATGAACGTTGAAAGATGATGGTCGCATGTTTGTAGAAAGAACATGGGAGAGAGAAAGAGAAGGACTGAGACAGAGTCAAAGGAAATAATTGAGTGTTTGAAGGTGCATGATAAGGATTAGATCTAATAGTTGGTCAGTCCTTGTGTACCGTGCGAGACATAAGTTACTCGCTCACCCTAGACTCTGCCTTTTGATGATAACAATGTATAAAAGAACATGTTTCTGAAGTTTTGATGATAACAATGTAAGAAAGAACAATTGGATATGTTAATGTGTGTTCAAGTATGCAGAACCATATAATTAAATTCTAACTCTTATAGTCTAGTTTTGGTTCTGAAAACACAAAGGCAAACATTTGATACAAAAGAGAAGTTGGTTTAACTTCAGACAAGATTTGAAGAAAGGTCAACGTCAATGTCAAAGCTCTGATCAAAAGAAGCATTTTGCTTGGAAGCTTCTTATGGAATCAGACTCTGAAGGATATAACATATGAAGATGACGTCAGCAACCTGAAGACTCTGATTTGTCGTCTTTTGAAGAAATGTAGCTATTTAACTTTGAATAATACAATTTTTTTTCTTCTGACCACGTGCAGAAACAAACAAAAAAACTCAAGAACAATAAGGAAGTAATAGATAATTCTATTAGAAGCAAAGGATTTTCAAATGACTATTCAACGACATTATCCATTTGTGGCAAATTTACAACAACTTTGATCAACCATCTCAAAGACGATTTGATGAGTTGATAAATCTTCAACAACGGTTCCTTTGTTGGTCTATATGGCCAAATAAGTTTATAAG
>Ga0228711_1004801_pt1 | contig 20687 bp, 11 predicted proteins | sample MedpolnodulmetaG_2_FD_177996 | JGI IMG/M metagenome (GOLD analysis project Ga0228711, IMG submission 177996) | Root nodule microbial communities from Medicago polymorpha collected in Santa Monica, California, United States - brown nodules | ecosystem: Host-associated > Plants > Roots > Nodule... | reverse complement strand
AAAAAAAAGTGTAGCAACAACAAAAAAAGTTGAAAATTGAAAGGAAAAGAAAAAGAAGAAACATTTAAGAAGGTTGGTCAAATGAAGGTGGTAACGGTGATGGGCATGAGATATGGATCTAAAATGAATTATTTAAAGCAAAAATAGTTGGATCTCAAAAAAATGAATATTTATGTGAATGATTGTATCACACACAAGATTTGATACACTGTTTTGCACAAACAAACAAAATCCATTCAGCGATCACCGACGGTGCACACGGGACCAATCACAATTATTTGTTTATCTTTTTCTTACTCGATCTATATTTTATTTTTTTTAAAGAAACTTATGTATACTACTGCCTTATTATAAGTTCCTTTAGTTACTCTATTTAAAATAAAAAGGCCTAAAATAAATAACAATTGATTGGTCTAAGTATTGAGGAATTAGGGTCTATTAAATAAGTGGTTAGAAGTTTGATATACGTAGAAAATTCGGCTCAGAAAAAAGATTTCGTCTTGTATGTGAAACATATTTTTTGGCCAATGTCATCTAACGCTAAATAAGAGTAAAAATTTATACCTATAATACGAAGTGATGTGTTTGTGATTTTTGTGTTTCAATGAGTTTATTGCGGTGTTTTAAAAATTATAGTGAAGATAGAACCAATGACACCCTCGGGTCAAGGTTCAACTGATTGAACCATGTTGAACTGAATAATTAATTAATTTAAATTACATCAGATGTCATTTAAGTTATTTAATTGTAATAAATTGGTTCTAAGTTTTTTTGGTACCACTTAGGTTCTTTATGTTAACTAATTGTAACAAGTTGGTTCTTTAAGTTTTTATGTATCAATTAGGTCATTTAAGTTATTTAACTCTAACAATGCGGGGTATTTTAAATCTTGAAAATGTAAGTTATTCAGGGTTTAAAAGTTACAATTAAATAATTTAAAGACCTAAGAGTTACGAAAAATACTTAAAGGACTAACTTGTTGCAATTAAATAACTTAAAGGACTTCTGGTGTAATTTAGTCAATTAATTAATACTCCATCCATTTTTAAATACATGTCACAGTCAATCACTTTACACGTTTCAGAGTCCAGGTATGCTCCATTTAGGTATTGCTCCATTTAGTCTATTTAGGGGCTTCGATGTGAAACATGTGGCAAATGAAAATCCAAGGACTGAGATTTTAAATTAAAATAAACATTTATTTAATTAAAAAAACAAGAAACACTGATACGTTCAATCCCTTAAACACAACGCTTCCTCTACCCTTTTCACCACCGCCCTCTTCCCCTCTCCGCTGCCCTCCTCCATCTCCTCTGTTTAATCTACATATATCATCATCGTCGCAACCCTTTTATCCATCTAACTCTCGTCATCGCCGCCGCTCTCACTCCTCCGACCGCTGTAACTGAAAATGTCGAGCAATGAACGGAGAAGGTAATTGAAGAACGATTCAGCAAAAAAAAAATCTAGAACAGATGAATCAAATAAAGGAGGTGAAAATGAAATAAAGGTCGATGAATCAATTGGTCTTATATAAACAATTTGATTGAGATAAAACTTGAAGAAATATTGTGGCAATTGCTGAAGGTTAATATGTATTTTCTAGAACATATGTAAAACCGTTCATTGAAGACTAGAAAAGGTTGAAAAGACAATGGTTTCAACGGCGGTGATGGAAGGCGGCGGCGGAGAGGGGAAGATGGCGGTGGTGAAAAGGGAAGAGGAGAGAACGTTTCAGTGTTTCTCTTTTTTTTATATATATTTAAAATCTTAGTCGTTGGATATTTGTTTGCCGCATGTCTTACATCTAAACCCTTAAATGGACTAAATGGAGCAATACCTAAATGGAGCATACCTGGAATCCACATCTTAATACACAATTTTGACCAATGATATCTTTAACTATTGATAAACAAATTGTAAAAATGTGATATTTTGAAAAAATATCCGTTGAGATAAATCAAACAACTTCTTATATACTAACATTTATATTTATAAATTAGTTAAAAAATATGGTCAAAGTAATTATGTAAATAGTTTACATTGTAAAATTGCAACATGTATTTAGAAACAATGAGAGTATATATAGTTATTTACTTCAATAGAAAGAAAAATAAGTTAGTTGTTTAACCAAGTGATTTGCCTCAAGTGGTTAACAAGTTTCCTCATGAACAAATTGTTTGTGACCCGAGTTTAATTCATGGTAAAAATAATTATTGGTATGACTTTACATATCTCTTGATCAAACTTCAAATTACTAAGATCTCTCTCATGGAAACCAGTGGTTTAACATATAATCAAAATAAGTTAGTTGATGATAAAAAAAAAGGCTTAAATGCTCTTTTGGTCCCTTAAGTATTTAATTGGTATCGCTTTGGTCCCTTAACTAAAAAAAAGATTGTTTGAGCACTTTAAGTTTTTTTTTAGTCTCGTTTTGGTCCCTTCTGTTAGGTTTCCGTCATGTTTAATAAAAAACGTTAAGTGTGGACACGTGTCACTTTGTCATTGGCTTTGAGATTTTTTTTTATAAATATATTTTATTTTTTAAAATTTTTTTCCCAGAACCAATGACAAGGTGACACGTGTCACTTTGTCATTGGCTTTGGGATTTTTTTAATAAAAAAAAGTATATATATTTTAAAAAAAAATTGTAAAAAAAGAAAATCTCAGAGCCAATGACAAGATGACACGTGTCCAAGAGTTAACTTTTTTTTTTAAACCCTAACGGAAACCTAACAGAAGGGACCAAAACGAGACTAAAAAAAAACTTAAAGTACTCAAACAATCTTTTTTTTAGTTAAGGAATCAAAGCGATACCAACTAAATACTTAAAGGACCAAAAGAGCATTTAAGCCTAAAAAAAAGGCCCATTTTAGCAAGTAGAATATAAAACTTTACCTATTTGGATCAGTGCTAGCTTTAGTTCCTGGTCCAACCAGTTGAACCGGTCAATCCAATTTTTATAACATTGGTTTATCGATGAAGTTCAATTGGTAATTTACCATTGACCGGAAGACGGTTCACTTGGACGTGTTTGTATTGTTCTTCCATGAGTAAACTAGATGTATTTCTATTATGTGAGGATTGAGTTCATCTTGGCCAAATTGTTTCTAGTTGGCATTAGACATGGCAACAATACCTGTCCCCGTGGGTACCCGCTCATACCCATCCCGATTTGACGGGTTTTCCCCGCTTTGACTAGGTTTGGGTATGGGTATGGATTTTCCCCGATTTCAAAACACGGGTATGGGACGGGTAACAAGGTTATATGTACCCACCCCGAACTCATACCCATACCCGTCCCAAATGTAAAAAATTACTTTTTTTTACCCCTTTTATATAAATAGAAACACAACCCTAGATCATTTCACTCAAGTCCAAACGGCAGATCTCATTATCAGGCGACACTTTTCTGGAAATGTTAAAGGGAACATAATGCTTTACAATATTACCATTGGGGTTTGAAAACAAAAAAATTAATAAAAAATGATTCACTACGGGTACGGGGATGGGGATGGGATCCCCGAACTCGTCGGGGATGAGATTCAATTTCTCATCCCCGTTGGGTATGGATAGGGTAACGGGTAAGTATGTGAGAATAGGGTATGGGGATGGGGAAGGTAGAATCCGTCCCCACCTCGCTCCATTGCCATGCCTAGTTGGCATTTAAGTTGTTGGCTGCGGTTCAAATCATTCAAAATATTAAAATGTTGGATGAAGTTTGCAAGTTTTCATGGTTTGTTTGAGAGAAGTGGAGCAATAGTAATTTACAATGATACAGGCAACTATGTTTTTAAAAAAATAAATTCAAGTCAATAAATGAAAGTCTTCAAAAGAGGAACAAACAACATAGTAGTAATATTGGTGCGTTAGGGGCAACTTTTGACCGCTGAAAAAACTTTTTTCTTGTTGTGCTCTTGAGAAAATGGTATAGTGTTAACTGTTAAGGGATCACTTTAGTAGATTAAATAGATTGGCTTGTGATAAAATTATATCGTTGTTGATATGGTGTAGAATGAGGTGAGTTTAGGTGAAGTTGGAGATGTAGATTGTTTCAATAATAGGAAGAGTTAGTTGTAGATTGTTAAATGTTGGTTGTTAACTTTGTTTTGCAGTAAAACACGTTGGATATGTGTGGATTTGGAGAAATATTCTTGGTGTCAAGCTTTTAGCGAAAGGAGTTTATCATAAAAAAAGTGATACTCATACTCTAAAGACTAGAAAAGCAAGATCAACAAACTATGATGATAAATTTTTTATTCTACTATGCATTTTAAATACTTTTTCAAATAAAATAAACAAGAACATCGCCATCAATCTTAGATAACACATGCTTCAGTAGACCTTTTTCTAATTAATAAACTATGTTTGCCAAACCCTCACTCACACACAATCTTATTCAATATGTACTCAACTTAGGTTTACCAATTGAAATAGATAAAAGGGTTAGAAATATATAAGATAAATAAGGATATATGAGAGGACTTTGCACAAAAATCAAGTGAAACCATCTAAGTTGTAAAACCTAGTGTAATGATATTTGAGTAACAAAAAATTGATAATTTGATTAAAAAAAGAGAAAAAAATATTATTAAAATAACAACCGTATAAAAATACGTTGTCGAACAACTTTTAAGTCGTCAAAATAATTTTTCTCTAAGATCCACTATGTTGAGCTTGTGATGGTATAAATTACTGCCTCTGTTTTTATATAGTACAAAATTCTTTTTAGAAATTTGTTTGTTCTTTTTATAACATCCTCTCCAAATTGTCTATTAGGACTTAGGAGTCACGGTACAAATCATTTTAGTGGATAATTGTGGATGTTTTAAATGAATTCCAATGCAACATTTGAAACTTCACATCACTTTTTTAAAAACCAGTGTACCTATAATGTCCCTAGTAAAATTCATTAGTACTACTAAAGACAGCTACCCATCAACAAAAGCATTCCCCTTTGAGAGGTTAATGTCATGTTTGTTACAAGTAACTAATTCATGAACATATAATAGTAGAAAACAATTAATAAGCAATATCTTATTATGAGATTTAATCTTGTTGGTTGTACTTGTACATTATATATGAGTAACTCCCATGGCTTTGGCCCCAACTCAGTTTGGTATGATGTATCTATTTTTAAGTGGTTTATCATGTGTTAATGTCGTTGGATTGGTAGGTACTATACAATTACACTCACTTTTAATTCGTACAAGTACAATTATCTTTCACAATGCTGAGATGAGACTTGCATTTCACTCCGAATGCTCCTATCTGATTCTGCACCATTTTTATGAAACTATAATTACGACTCATCAAAAGTAGAAGTAATACTTTCGACTTCCTAAATAATAGAACCTCGATATTTTTATTGTACTAGTTAATCTTGTGAAATTTTTTTTTACAGTGCTAATTACATTTTTTTTTTACCAAACAGTGTTCATTACTTAAATCATTAATTGCTTATGCGTTCAATGAACTTCAATTGCGAGTAAAAAACTCAACTTGAACTTACTATTTGTATATTTAATTTATTAAGATTTAATTGAAGACAATAAAAATAAATGAAAAAACAGAAATAGATTGATGCATATGCGTTGTGTTTTTTTGGTCAATGCATTGCGTAATTTCTATCCGACAAACATGGGTGTATTGTCTTCAAAGATATTTTTTATTCTTTATTTTAACCTTAAAACACAAAAAATGCATGTGACAGTGTGACACAATAGATATACTTATCAATATTTTTATCTCTCTTATTTTTATTTTTTTTAAGAGATTTTTATCTCTCTTATTGTCTTTTACAATTTCAGCACATTTTTAAAATACGCATAAAAATTACAATACGCTATGTTTGACATTAAATTTTTATGTCAACGGTTTACTACCAAAAAAAAAAATTTATGTCAAAATATCATCTATAAACAAATTGGGTAAAAGGAATCAATTTGCATAGCTTTCTAATGGAATAATTAATAACATGATTTAATCTAAAGTGGTATTCATATTGATCATAAGGCCTAACTCAATAAGCAATGTTGATTTTGTTACACTGCACATCTTCACCCGGTTTGAACCTGGAATTCTCAATTGTGTGTGAGCTTCATATCTTATTTGTCACTTTCTCTATAGACAAAAATTAAGTAATGTTCATATTTTGGATTAAATTATGTAATTATGTTACAACCATTACATGAAATAAATTGAAAAACTTTCTTCTCCCATGAATAATTGCCAAGATTTCCTTGTCAAAGATTACACGTACAAATGCGAAAGGAATGAATACCACATTTAATTTGGAGACCAAAAAAAATCAATTTTAATAAACAAATGTAACTTTTTATTTTACAAACATTCGTCCGACTCCTACCATTCATCCTAACAATGCTCACAGCACTTTAAACTACCGTGTGATTCAAATTGATTGAACAAATGATGATTTGTGAAATCAGGAATATGGAGACAAGAATCTAGAGTTTCAGTTTCAATTATCTACATTTGCAACTTGGATTTCCCTCTTCCAAAAGGTAATTGTCACAAGTCCCATTGGAAATCAAGGCTTTAGACATACAGCTTTGGAGGCATCCAGATGGTTAAGGCGGCAGGTTCCAAGAAGAACCTCAGGGAGCTCTTCACGTGTGTTTCCCTGAATATATATTGCAATTATAACTATATATCAGCATCAGCATATAATAATAACAATAATTTGCTTCAGAGGGCAAATGGCATATGTCATCATAAATACTTTTTCATAAGATCATGCATAAATATAGGAGTATATACTAATTTATTTCTGTCCCAAGCATTTCTACAGCTTGGTTTGAATCTAACCATATGTAAATTTTCAGTGATATATAAGTTCCCAATTTCAGCTCAATTTATTGAAAGGAAAGAAATTACAATATTATTTTACCTGTATTAAAAATGCCATCTCAATAACAAGATGGTTGAGGTACCCAAGTACAAGATTTACAACACCTCTTGCAATAGTTGATGATCCAACATCAACCCCAATCTGAAACGGATGCCACAATTCCAATATAAGCATTACACGAAAGACAAAAGGGCTAAATATTTAATGCATATACTTTGAGACAAATTGTTTCAACACCCATTAACTCATTCTCCTTCGCTTCATTTTTTTTTTCCGCAGACCACAAGGCACACCAATGCATATATAGTTCCAAATGCACCAACTTAAAATTGTAGAATTGATAAATGTGTGCAAATTATCCTGATTTTTCTAATAAGTTACTAACTTACTTCCAAATAGTTCTTTCCCTGGAAATAGTTGATTTCCAGAGCTTGTCCAACTAAGCACGCCTTCTTTCCCACACTCTGTTTTACTATCCATGAACCCTGAAACAGGAATGTCAACACTCAGTCCATATATTCCATGGGCTAAACAAAAGAAGAGCACAAATGTTTCCTTCTTAACATGGACCACATATGCGTATAGTTATTCAGGATCATTTATTCTATTGAAAACATTTGCCAGAATTAAGTGATACTGTGAAATCAAGCCAACCACTGGAAAAACATGTTCTAATGAAAAAAGACGTTTTCAACAAAACACCGGTTACTTTATCTGAAGAGCCATTAAGATGCACCTCAGAGAGCAGACCGAAAGTCACTGGTTACTTTACTAACCTCAGATATGTATGGTATGAGTTTAAATCTTGAATTTCTGAAGGCATTGTCACCTTTGATAAAACTATCAAGCAAAGGAGCATCTTCCACAGGGGTGTTCATCATATAGTATAGTGCCAAGCTATATGTTGTAGAACCTGGAACCTGGTTCAAAGAAACGTCTAAATCAGTGCCATGCTAAATTTTATGTTAAGAAGAACCTAAGCCAAGGATTATTGATTAACCTGGATGTTTACAATGAAGAAGAACTCAGGCCCACCCTGTGCTGCATATTTCTGCAAGTTAACAAAATTCATTAAATTGATTTTTCTTCATCATATAAAAAATATATATAAGTAGTTACTTGATGGCTAAATATAGTCATAATTAAGAACCAAAACAACCTGCACAATGCTCCCAGAACGGCCACCAAGATCATCTTCCCTTCTGTCAGATCTCAACCAATCTGCAGCAACCATTTGCATCAAAGTCCCTTTTGCTTTAACCTAGTAATCAGTATTTCAAATGTTTGAGACCAGTGACATAGTTAATGGCTTAACCAACTAAAACGATAATTGCAAAAAAAGCTGTTAACTTTCAGTTAGCATCTTTAATCAAAGAATTTCATTTTGTAAAGCAAATACAAAATTGCACTTGATCAACCCATATTAAATTAGTGAAGTAACAGAGAATGGGGAAGATGAAACAAATGCATGCACAAGTGGGAACAACGAAAACAAAAATAGATTTCTCCTTCTACTTTTGCAAATAAAAAGTGATAATGTGTTGTTTCTTCTTATACCTTTTGGTGGTCTTCAAGATAATTCTCTCCACGAATCAGGAAAGTAGAAGGATCTGCTTCCGTCAAACTGCAAGGTAATGTACACGTAGGATCTTTTGGAAGAGTGGATCCGTACGGGCATGAAATGCTCTCTTCCCTAACCATCTCTTGCAAATCCATATAACCCCTTTTATGAACTGCACAAATTGTCTCTAGGCATTGTTAATTAATGAAAAAAGTAAAATAATTGATAATCACCATATGCAACCAAAGAGTGAGCAAATGACCTGCAAGATCGTGCAGTTTTCTCACAAAATTAGCAGCAGTTGATAACTTTTGGTGGCGAATGTCCTGAAATTAACAAATTCATAGGAGGACAAGAAAATGCCAAATCAATCAAAATAGAAGTTTGACAATATTTCCAATGCAAAATAATAGTAAAAATAACAGTATGAATGCACGGCCAAGTCAAGAAAATGCATTATGTGGTATGCAGTTAAATAATCTAGCACATCTTGGGATGTCATGAACAGTGATGAAGATGCTTGCAGTAAGCACCCTATAGGTTTTGACAAGATAAAAAGCTAAAATGCATAGAGCCAAATTATGCCTAAATACATCCCTGCCATTGAATGCACCTATTGGAATGTCATTAGCGCTAGTGAACATGCTTTACAGTAAGCACTCAATAAGTTTTGAGAAGACATACTAAATTTCTAAACTGTTAGAAAAATACATAAAACTATGTATAAACCATCTAAGCAGATGCATACAAAACCAGAGCATAGAATAAAGGAAAGAGAATGAACTGCACAACTTAGCAACCTCACAACATAAGCATTTGATTGGAAACTTTTCTAATATGAATAACTAATTGGTAAATTAATGAACATGATCCAGAATCAAAACGATCATGAATTAAGGATCATATCTCTAATTGTCAAAACTTTAAAACAATGTTGTCAAAATCGAGAGATCCTATCTTAAATTTGGGAATTGTAAATCATGGGATGAAAAATGGGTAGTAAGATCCAATCACTTAAATCAACAAGGTCATACACCAACAACTGAGCAAAACACGGGACGAAGGAGAAGACCAAGGCAGAGAACAGATTCAAGCACCAAACACTAACATCAATAAGGCCATACACAAATCATAAGATCATACACCACCAACTGAGCAAAACACAGGACGAAGGAGAAGAGCAAAACAGATAACAGATTCAAGCACCAAACACCAAATCAGTGAACTACTAGCCCTAAACTAGATGGACGGAAGACATATTCTGGGTTGAGAGAAACATGTGTATTTGGGTGTCAGCGAGTTAAGTGGTTGAAACTTGCTATTGGTTTGGCAGGGTGGGATTGCAAATCTCTCCAATGCAAACTTGGATATCGTACGGAATCTGGTGAGATAGCATTCCAGAGTGAGATAGGGATCTCCCGGTGCTCCAAAAGTATTAGAAATGTGAGATTACAATCATGATTTTGATTTAGTCAAAAAAAAAAAAAAATCATGATTTTGATTTCCTTTTACTTTTTTTCTTTTAAAAGTTGAGATTCAATAGTAACTTACAAAGTTTACATCATCTTACGCATCAAAGACATGTCTTCTAGAGGAGTAAGCATTTTTAGAGTCATATCAGAGACCCCATGAATAAAAAGATGGCTGTCTTGAGTCTTCATTTTAGATTATGCAGTAAAAAACACCTTTTTATACAAGTTTAGGTCTTGCAAATGATTCAGAAATAAAGCAGTGTTTATCAACTGATATAATAGGAAAAATAAAGCAGTGTTTCACAAACAGACATAAAGAACTGAGAACAACATATGATTTTTGAAAGCCAATTGGTGGCACAGGCTGATCGTTAAATACAGTTAAATGTAAAACAATATCTCAGTATTAAGTTTCAAGACACACTTCATTCTGATTGACTTTGCACTCTTCATTTCTTTCAAGTGCAATAAAATCAACTATTTCAAATTTTTACCTGAGACTTCTGGTGACTACATTCAGTCATCCATCCCTTTTCTGACTCATCACAGTTTGATGGTTCCATAACATCATAAAACTCATCATCAGCATCATTTAAACTAACAAGGCTTGCATGCTCTGATTGTGTTGGTTCTACTTCTCCAATTGAGTTATCATGATTGTTCTCATCTGCCTGTATTTGGGTATCAGAGCTGGCATATTCTTCCTTCGGACTATTCCTTCTGTTTCTTGTCAACTCTCCAGATGAATAATCAGACAAAGTGCAATTCCCTAGTCTAGTTCTAAATAACTCCCTTAATGCTGCACGTGCAAGAGAAATCAATAAGTAAAATATAAACTAGAACATCAATCTTCAGATTAAGTATGTTCATATCCAGTGATATAAAATAATTGTAGGTCGTAAGCATATAATAGCAATGTCCAATAATATAAAAATTGTCAACAAAAAGAAGACTACCGGCAACTCTCCCAAGCATTTGAATGGTCATGGAGTATGCCGATGAGGATTTGAGATAAGATCTCCAGCTTTTCCAATCAATAGCAAGCATATGCTTTACAACAGATTGCTTTTCCATGTTCGCCGGTGATATAACATAACCTCCACCTACAAAATAATGTAATTTGTCATCCTTCAACTACTCTTAGTCATGAATTTTCATCTAAATTTTCTATCTATCAACTTTCTCATGAACTAGAACATCTATAAAAAGAACATCTATCAAAACAAATTTGGAAATCCTAAAGTATGGATAAATTGGATACTATGATGACAATAGTGATTAAGTGAAAGAAAATGATTCGAGAATTGACGAACTACTCTTAAAGTTCAGTATGAAGAATATTGAAAGCAAGAACATCATGATTACAATAGTATCAAAATTCCTTCTTCAAAAAAAAATAGTATCAAATTTACTTTTTAGGTTGTACAGACCAGCTAATAGAATGGAAAAGAAATGTGTACTATTTAAGCATACATTACTTTTAAGGCAGGCACGAGCATAGCCTTTCTGGCGAGGACACTTCTTGTGAAACACGGAATGGTAAAGAATAACTATGACAAGGAAAATCAGAGAAGTTAGTTTCATTCAGAATAAGTGGCTATTTACACACATATTTTCTTCTACAGTTCACTACTACCATAGGTTCCATCATCTTCTCTCCTCCAATAGCGCCGCAACAAAAGGTCTCTTCGTTTTATTCCCCTGTAAAAAACATGGTATGAAACTAATAAAACTAGTACCGGAAAAAGGCCAGCAGGTACTGCCTCATAACAAGAAGTGGTACATGATAAGTGTTAAAGGGTTGTGTCTTACCAAGGCAACCAATCACTATAGAGCTGCTTGTGAATAATGTCGGTGTGACCATCCAGGTGCTCAACTACATTCCCCTTGTAGAAACAGAAATCCCATCTGCAAACCAATATATAACAAAGCATAAAGCACTTGAAAACCATGGTTTATAAAATTTCAGTGTGATTGAACTGCTTACCTATCCATTGCTATAATGTAACATGTCTATGATTAAACTTTCTCTATACAGCCCCGATTTCTACACGCTATCATTTCAAACAAAGCACTCACGTTTACCTTGGTTCATGGTCATTGTTGTTGACCATAAAAGTTAAAGATCATTATGAATGTCCAGTTAAAAGTTTGATATAGGTTTTGGTTGATGACAGACTTCTTAATATAATTCAGAGCCCTTTTATCAGACTTTGGGGAGACTAAAATGAGAAAGGAACTTGGGAGATATTTGATTATGCTGTTCTTTTTTTATGCAAATGATGATTCGCTAATGACTATCAGATAGAATGCAGGGTGACCATTGGCCAATGGCTTTCAAAGATGGAGCATATGAAGACTAGTAAGGTTTATTCAGATGATTTTCATTTCTTCAGAGCTCTGGTTTTTAGTTTGTTTTACTCTTATACTTCTAGCATTCTTTTGTACAGGAATAATTCATCATTTATCCAAAAATAATAATAACGTAGTAAAATTGCATAAATATAATATGCCGTGACAATGTAATTCTATCCATCACAAGGGGTAATAAGGTGGATGGATTGGTTTCAGGGGGGGGACAAAGGGATTGGACTTGGAGTGATAAGTAGGACATATGTTCAACTCCCCTACTAACATTTGCTGTTAAAAGAAGTTACAAAATGCAAAACAAACTCCTCCCCCCTAAACATAACACATTAAAAACTCAAGTCAATAAGCAACAGAATGAAATTATCCGAAGGCAAAATGTCCTTATACCAATACCAATTAAAAGTTGCACCTAATGCAAAAGAAACAAACATTAAATAAGATAATGTGTTTTTGTTAATATAGCAATGCTGCTGTGGATGATCGCATCCACCTAATGGACTTACTCTGATCTTGAAGGACCAAGTGACATAAGAGTCTGGAAAATGGCTTCTGAAGTTCCATCTACCACACCAACAGCCATTATTGCAGGGTGATCATCCCATTTCTGGAAATTGGACAATATTCAAGAATTAGTCTTTTCAGTTTTAAATTAAATATAAATAACCATTTACATAAAATAAATTTCGCCAACCTTCCCACAAGAACCCCTATCTTTTGCTTCCCTGAATAATCGTAAACCTGCATTACACCCATAGACACATTTGTCTAAGTTTTAGCTAGGTTTTGATTATCTGAAATTATGAAACAATTTTCAAAAAAAGAAAACCCCAATAGCATACAGTGAAATAAACTTTTACCATTTTGGCAGCCAAAGATAGTCCAAGTTGACGGGGCAATAACATCAGAAGAAGAAAGTGTCCAGTCTATAGAATATTGTTGACTTCTACTAGAAGATCCCCTTAAGCTGCAAGCATGGCACCAAAAAAGAAAACACAAGGTCATGCAACAGATGCATATAAAAATGAGAACAGCTCAAAATAGCCTCAAATACTAATTAGTTCAATCAACTTAAGACTTTTCTTGCAGTTAAAATCATTTATAGGAACAATATAAATACCTAAAGGATTGCCATCTCCTCTTGGAACATTCTATAGCTTCCGGGGCACCCTACACAAGGTATCAACAATAGCTTCATCCATCGTTCAAACAGTTCCACCACAAGTTAAATATCGTTTCAGATCATGAGCCTGTTTGGATTGGCTTATTTAAGTCTATCTACTGACATAAAGACTTGTGACATTGTTTGAAAGAACTTATGAAAACAGCTTATATGACATGTGATATGACCCAATTCGAGTAGGGATCACACTCCAGAAATTTAGAGAGAATTTAGAAAGGAAATTTGATTATTTTTCATTCATTATAGTGATGAGGCATACAATGTTTAAATAGACTTGTGCATACTCATGATAAGATAACTACAATGACTATATAATAGCACTGCTTAATAACTAACTAAGAGAATATGCTTAAAAGATACCTTCTAGAACATACTAGAAGAGTTGTTATTCTCTTATCCTATCAACACGTTCATCAGGATAGCTAATGAAAACAACTTATTACATAAACACAGTTTGACTTTATTTTATCTTGTGTAATAGGAATATAGCTTATTCATAAGTGCTTATATGATAGGCGCTTACGCTATAAGCTACAAAATAAGTTGCCGCTTGTATGTATGCATGTATGTAGTAGTACCTTTAAAGACGCTTCATTAAAGGACTGAATCCACCTCGCTGCTTCTTCAGGACGACTCGCTCCTAACTACAACACCCATGGTTTGTTATTCCAAATTGAAACATAATTTCAAATTTAAGAAAACCCTTTATTCTAAACCTAATAGTAACCTCACCTTTAATTGATCATTGTGATCCGAGGTATTATAGAGTGTGAATAAAAAGAACACCTACAATCCACAAACAAAAAAAAAAAAACATTATTGATTTTGAGTGAATTGGTTCCTACTAAAAATGAGTTGAAGGTAGACTAGTTTATGTGTGGATACATTCATGTAAAAGTGAGTTGAACAATAAACTTGACAGTTTAAACAAAAACTTCAACTTCAGACTTCAAGTTAGAATCAATTCTGGCGGCAAAATCAATTATATTCTAGAGCAACCAAACATGTCAAGCCAAAATCAATTCTAAACTTCAAGGAACAATTTTGGCTACTCCAAAAATGAAACCAAACATACACTTTGAAATTAAACACAAAAAACCAATACTAATTAAAAGAAATTAAATAAAAAAAATTGAAGAAAGATTAAGCAAATTACTTTTCTGTTAATACTCTCTCTTCCATTGTCCATTACACGAATGCATGAATCCACAATAGCACTTCTCACAGGATCCTGAAGAAAGAAAAAAAGTTAAAATTTCACATAATCGAGTCTAAAAACAAAGTCAATTTAGTACTGCTTTCTACCAAAAATGAAAAACGGTGAAATGAAATTGAAAAAAATGATAAACCTGATCGGTGGAATCAGGAACGGATTTGAAGCTACGGAGAAGATGATGATGAAGAACGAAGTAACGTTTTCTCGAAAATTGAAGTCCAAAACGGTTGCAACGAATTAGGTATAACCAACCTTCCATTTTACTTCCATTGCTTGATAATGTAGCATTTTCATTTTCATTACTCATTTCAATTTATTTGTTTAATTTATGAAAATAAAAATAATTTGAATTCAATCATTGAGCTAAGAAATTGAATGAATCTTTGGAATTGCAGTAGTTGCAAATTAAACGAAGAAATCAATGCAATTAAAGTGTTTGAGTTTATGCCTCTGCCACAACAGACAAATGTCGAGTAAATGCAAATTCGACCCGCCTTAAATTACCATTTTCTCCCTCCTCTCTAAATCCTTTCTTCTCTCCTAAGAATTATCAGGGTTGTATGGACATTACCTAAGAATTTCAAACAATATAAAGGTATTACGTCTTATGACATCATCATTTCGTTTTAATTTTTTATTATAAAATATATTTAGAAAAATAATTATGGAAAAGTTAAGTATTTTAATTTTTAATAATACACAATTTTTGATAAAATTTTACTATTTTGTTCTGTTATTTCTTTTTTTTACTATTTTAGATTATTTCTTATTAAACAATGTTTTTAGGTTTGCACCGATAAATTGTTAAAAATAAAAATTAAAAATGGTTTGCACCGTTAAAAAAAACAATGCTATTGGATACCCCTTAGTCATTGCCATCTCCCTTATTATTATTAAAAAAATATTGTTGATGAAATCAGATATTAAAAAAATATTGTTCCCAACAGAACATCAATGACTAAACTTTCAATGAATTGATAATGCCTGCAAAAATATTAACCTTTATTTATTAAAAAATATATATTAATTTTTAAATTAAAATAGTTTTCTAAAGTTGTGATTGTCTTTGCAGAAGAAGCTTGAGCCTACTTGGTGAAAAAGCTTCTTACTTTGCCAATTGTTTTTCTTTCTTTCTTCCTAAAACTTTTTTAACAGCTGGCTATATCTTCGTAACTAAGCCACAATAACTTGTCGTATGGTATCGACAAATAATTAAATTAAATTATTATTAAAATAACAAAGAAAATAGGGTATGTTTCTCACTTTCTTTCATGAAACACCACAAATCGTTGGTTAATTAAAATTAAAAGTGAAACGAATATTCGTTACGGTGACATTGCATTGTATGCATCAATGTATATCATAATCAAAATCAATCTACTTGTAAGGTTGGTTGGTATTTTATCATTGTAATTTTATGTTAAAATATCACTGCTCTTAGTATTTAAAATGACTTAGGGTAATTGATGCTTAGTGTGTGTAAATGTTGAATACTTGAAATTTCGAGTTCAATTGCCACTTTTTGAAAATATATTTAGAATGATTATAACATTATACTTATTATTATAAGACGTCAATCCCACTATCTTATATTTTTTTAATTTGTTGAAAATATTGAACGGTTAAAGAAAAGTTGTCTTTATATCTCAATGTGATCTTGCATCGTTGTCTTTCCAAAAAAATATTTAGAGATTAGGCATGTAATTAACTAATTATATATGATTTATTTAGGCTTAATTGCATGTTTGATCCCTTATATTTATTTTAGTTTTTAAGTTGGTCTCTTATGTTTTAAAAGTTTTAAGTTGGTCTCTTACGTTTTAAAAGTTTTAAGTTGGTTCAAAACGTTACTCACGTTGGAATAACTTAGTCTCTTCCGTCACTTAACGTTTAAAGATTTGGGTTGACAATATGGGTGATAGAACCTTAAATTATTTAGAAAATCAGTTTAAAACATTTTTTTAATTTTTTTGGTTTTATTAAACTCAATATTATGTCGCGAAAGGGACTAACTTATCCCAACATGAGCAACGTTTTGGACCAACTTTAAACTTTTAAAACGTAAGGGACCAACTTAAAACTTTTAAAACGTAAGAGACCAACTTAAAACTTTTAAAACATAAGAGACCAACTTAAAAACTAAAATAAATCATTTTTTTTCAAAGTCACATGAAATTCTAATATCTTCTACTTTTCTCTCTTTCAATAATATTTCTAGTTATAAATTACATCACAAAATAATCAATAGCTTAATTTATATATTTTCTTTGAATTGATATGAGGGAGTTTAGACCAATTCACTTTCGAGATTTTCCGTAGTGGGAAAAAATTACTACATTGTTGCTCGTTTAATTTGTTGAACTCACTACACATGATCAGGTTATTGACGACGTTATCATAGCTTTATTTAAGAGTATCTTACATAAAAAGAGACAACCTAGATGATTTAATCTTAATCTAAAACTTGTTAATATTGAATGATATATAACCCCACAGACAAAAAATATGTGATTGTCTCGAAATCTAAACTTTTCAAAATCCTTAACTCAAAAGGACCGATACAAATTTTCATTGATATAAGAGATTCGATATGTGGCAAAAACTTAGTCATTGATATCATTTAAGTTATTAATGAGAAGATGATCTTAATTTTAAAAAATAAAAATTTGTTGTTGACTGATAAATTAGAACAGAAATATTCGCATATTTCACTCAATTGTCTAACAAATGCTTAGAAATGTATTGTCGACATTACAACTCCAATAAACCAAAAAGATGCACAAAATATCATATATAATTTGTTATACATGTAGGGAACCCTAGTATGGACCCCTTAGGTATTGGCCGGGGGTGCGACGGCCTAGGACCCATGCCGTTAGTGGGCCCTAAAATTTTTTGTAAAATGTTGACTAGTGCCCTCGAGGCACTGGTTAAGGAAACCAAATATAGTATAAGGACTATGAAACTTGTGTAATCAAAGTTTAAAAAGTGTAAATAATTATGTTTTCAATGAAAATATTTCTTTTTTTGTTTCCTTAACTGATGCCCCGGGGGCACTAGTTAACAAGACCCGATTTTTTTTATGGACGGGTATATATATAGAAATATTTGATTTTTGGGGGGTTTATATAGCAAAGTTCATTAAAAGGCCTGAAATATTAACATGATGAATGACTGGGCTCAAGTCTGTTATTGTTTTAAGCCCTTTTGGTGAGATTTACTATATATACCCTCATATAACAAATATTCCCATATACACCCTCCTTATAAAAAAATTTGATTTTTCTTAATAATGCGCCAAAAAAATTATTATCGAAAAAATTGGCGATATTTTTACTGGCCCTTTGTTCCTAATAATGTGTCTCACTAATATTAAAAATATTGATGATATTTGTTATCCAATAAATTGTGGATAATTTTCATAACAAAACAAATTATATTTTAGTTGAAAATGAGCCTATGAATTAATCTTAATCTTGTATTTCTAAGGTTCCAAAAAAATAAATTATATCAATATTGTAATGTCAAATTTCTTGAATTGATTGAAAGGATTTCAAAATTGGATTTCTTTTATTGCAAGATCATGGGAGACGCATTGATGATCATGAAACCGATGTGAGACGTATTCATGATCATTTCGCAGGTGCTATTGTTCACTTCTACGGTATTTTAATTTGTTTTGGTGTCTATAAAGTATTTAATTTATTTTTAGATGTTGCCTAAAAAAAAATATTTGGTAGTAAAAAGCGGGGAAAAAAAAACAAAATGAAGAGTTAATAAAATCACAACAATGAACCAAAAAGAATTTGTGAAGTATCATATAACGGGCCCTTTTTCATCTTATGTCTAAGACCCGTAAAACTCTAGGAACGGCCATGCTCCTTATTAAGTGACCGTAATAGTGGGTATTATATGCATTTACTTTTATGTTTACATTCACCTGCACAATAAGTTAAAGTATGACCCATATTAATATTTAAATGCATAAAATAAAAAGATTGAAATTCAAAGCCCTTGTTTTCTCTCTCCTTCCACCATTGTTTGGATATTCAAATGTTGTTTCACCTTGCAACTAGGATTCATGTCCTTTCAACCCACTGTGGCAAATTGATACAGGTTGCTAAACAGCTTACTATACCATACAAAGGCATATCCGACTGTTATAGAATCCACAGCTATTGAATATGAGTATCCAATTCCATAATAGAAAGAGATGGGACTGGTTGGTTTTATTCCTTCACTTAAATCAAGTCGAAAGTCATGATGATATTACTGAGGAACGTCTTTATCAGAATATTTTTGCTTCTCATTTCGGACAATTAGCAATAATTTTTCTGTGGACTTCCGGAAATCTCTTTCGTGTACCTTGGAATCGATCATTAATTTTTTATCTAACTCGAGAAAAAACACCAGAACATACACTTATTTAATTTCCATGGACCACATAAACAATTGGATGCCTGAACCATATTTGTTAACCTTCTCTATTGTCGTCATCTCATTGATATCTACAAACTTCATGTATCACTTTATTTCAAACTATTTTTTTTACTTTAAACAATTGTTTATAAAAATCCTAGATTAATTTCCAAATTTGCATAAATTGAATAATTAACTTTACCTACTTACGATGATGACACATACTATATTAATTATGTTTTTATGAAAAAATAAGGCAAGTTAGTCACTAATAAGTAAAAAATGTTAAGCAAGTATAAATAGAAGGGAAAGTAGGATGAATTGTTCTCTTGAAAAACAAGGACGATAGAATTTGGAATTTCTGCCATCAATCTTATCGTAAATAGACTGGAATTGAATCAAAAGATTGCCCAGTAAACAATAAATTTTATGGATCATTTTTTTTCTTTTATCAATTTGGTCGGTAACATGAATGAAAAGCAAGTGCATATTATACCCACTATTGCCGATCATTTGGAAAGGAGCATGGGTGCCCTATAAAAAGGGATCCATATTAGGGGTTCCCATTTTAAACATGAAAGATTACTAGTAACTAATGTGTAAGTTGTTAATATCTTATTCAATATATTAACCAAACCAACCATTACATTAACAATACAAAAAATCATCTTATTCAAGACGAGTAACAACTACATCAAACATGTGAATATATACCTTGACATGAATACTTTGGTTTTGATGATCGACAAAAGAAGTCCTAGAAGAACAAAGATGCAAAAAGCGGAAAAGAAGATTCAAGCTTTCAAGTCTTGGATTTTATTTTTATTTTTATTAGGACTTTATGTAAGTAGTAGAAAAAGCTCTCATGAAAATAAATCACACACTCACAATGATTTTCATCTAAATGTGATTTTGCATAAAAATATTTTTTCATAAAAAGTTATAATTAATTTTGAATTTGCATAATTACCTTTAAACTGAAAAATATATTTAGCATGCACTTAATTTGATCTCTATTTTTGGAATAACATGACTGCAATGATGCATGCCTTTATGACTACATGTTGACCGTGTTTTAATTGAGCTAAATTGTTTTTCATATCTTTGAACAATTATAATGCATTGGCAATAAATCTTTTTTCATACCGTTGAAAACATTTTTGTTATGGCCTACTGGATTTAAATGAGTCAGCCTATTATTCATTGATAAGCAATGGATAGTTTTCTATGTTAATTGGCAGCGACTTTTTTTCTCTTAATTTGCAGATTGACCAACAATGAATAAATGTGTGCAACGACTATGATTTCTTAATTGCATTGCATTTTCATTTTGCATTATAAATAGGTGCCTTGTGATAGGTTATTTCAAGAACTCATATTTGCACTCAAACATTGTCAAAAATATTATTCATCACTCTCATTATTTTTACACTTGCTAATTTATTATTTTGAGAGCTATTTTATACTACACAGTTGAGTTGTAGTACTTGTGCTTCAATTTGTTATATTTACACATTTGGTGTATTATTTAATTATTGTAACTCTTATTTGTATTGGGTGCGATCCCAAGGTTTCAAGAGAGGTGATATCTCTTGGGT
>Ga0228711_1004800_pt1 | contig 20692 bp, 7 predicted proteins | sample MedpolnodulmetaG_2_FD_177996 | JGI IMG/M metagenome (GOLD analysis project Ga0228711, IMG submission 177996) | Root nodule microbial communities from Medicago polymorpha collected in Santa Monica, California, United States - brown nodules | ecosystem: Host-associated > Plants > Roots > Nodule... | reverse complement strand
CAAATTATTCTTGACAGAAGAAATAATTTTGAGGGTATCCACAAATCTCAAAATATAGTAATTTATAAGATCGAGTCGAAGAATTTTCATAATCATAACACTTTAAAAGAATATTTTTCATAAGTGTTATTACTATAAAAAGTATTTTCACATAGAATATTTTAGACTCAAATATAGAGAATATATGATTTAAAAGAGTATATGATTCTTATATTAATTTACATCAAATATTAAGAGATTTCATAAAGTAATTTAAATCCCAAACTTTAAGGGTATAGAATAAATCAAAACTTCCGAATATTTTAGGTACAAGGGAAATTATATTTTTATCCCAAAATAATATAATATTTACAAGTTAAGTAGGGATGTAAAATTCCTCATTGACACATCAATCTCAAGTTTGAGAGAGTAAGATTTTTCATATAATTATCACACACAAAATTGTGAGAATATAATTTAATTATCCCTAAATAATGACATAAAATATTTACATGTGTCAAAAATTCCAAATAATGTGCCAAAATCATAAGAATAGTAAATAACATTTATTTGGCATTTAAAGGAAATAAAGTTTGGAACGGTTCCCAACAGTTTCTTTTTTCTCTTAAAAAAACGGTTTCTTCTTTGCCCGATTTGCCCAGAAACGGGTTGTAACGACCCACAAATAACCCAAATTAATTTAGCACTACAGGATTCAGAGAATAACGATCAAGTATGGGTTAGGCTCGAAATTAATCGACTAAGATATGCCCTCTTTCAATTTCACGAGTTATTAATCCAATCGAGAGAAATTAGATTATTAGGGTTTTGCAGAATCCGGAAAAATAAGACTGAGTTCTTATATACGGTTCATGGTATATAGGTTTTGGCAAAAGATTGTATCAGCAATCAACTTTTGTTCAACATATAATCAACTCTTGAAATAGGCCTTTTGACTTACTATCAAATTGATCTAATAAGGATTCAAACAACAATTTATTTGGATTACAGGACCACATCATATATCTCACCAGTATTATTGCCAAAACGATAGCAAAAAGGAGAGAAAATGGCAATAGTGTTTACCAACGATAACGTTTAGCAATTTATGAATCAATTTATGCATATGATCGAAAATAATAGCCGATAAGTATTTAGATTCATGCTATGATTATTTAATTTAACAATAACATGATTCTACGATGCCACTAAACAATCACAAGAACGATGATTCAAATAACAATAGCCATGAATCTATCTATTTGGCTCTTATAACAATTGATAAAAGTTTAACAGTTTAACCATGAATTATATTAAATACAAGTTATAGCATATCATCAATAATAAAGAATGAATAAAGAAATTGTGTATCTTTAAATTAGGTTGATGAAGGATAACTGTCAGAAGGATGAGAGTGATGACTAGCCTCATTCTGTTTAGCACGACAATATTCACAATGCTTAACCGTCTGATGGGATGACGTTTAAATAGCTAAACGGCTGAGGGCAAAGACCTTAGCTAAATGGTCAAACCCATCACGGTCCATTTAGAAAGAATAGCCCAATCACACATATTCATCAATTAATTAATGCTTAACACAATAAACCATAATTTATAATATAATATTAACTTATAATAATTGATTATTGTCAATCTATAATTGATTAATTAAATAATTAATCCAACACATACTTTGCACAATTATGTTATTGACATCCGTATTAGAGATGTTTTTCATGAAAATGATAACATAACATTGATGAATGTTCTTAGAGAAGAAAACATGTCTGATTTTATGGGTAAAGATGAATCACTTTCAAGGTATTTTGTTCATTGGGATTGTCCCTTGACATGGATGAAGTCTCTCATTCTGAGGGATAAGTTTGAAACTTAATTTCTGCTCTATTTTTTTTTATTTTGTTTTGGCTCAGATCTTTGTAACACAAAAAAACTAATTATTTATTTTGTAAATAAAAAAAAACAATATAACTGTTTTCGTTGATCGTAAAGTGATCTCATATTCTTTTTTGGTGGGAAAAGTTATCCCATTTTAAACAACGCACAGTAGTTTTGCATGTTAATGAATGACACCGAATAAAAAAAAATAGTTACTTTGTTTTAGTGAAATTGGGAATCCAATAGTGTCCCTATATGAATTTTTTGATGACATTGAATAATAATATTTTCCTTTTAAAAAATGTCCATTTTTACAAAAAAAAAATGTCCATATATGACAAAAGCTCTGTATAATTGCTTCTTTAAAAACGAAACTGTATAATATTTATTTTTAATAGATATATACCGATAGATAGACAAAATGACAATGACAATAACCATTAGAAATTCAGACATACAAGAGAATGAGTCGCGGTTTAAATCTCAGTCACGAAGCAATATTGACATTTTTTTTTGTCAATTGAGCTATAATTTATGGATTATAATGCTTTTACAAACGAGTTTCACCGCATGCAACTGTGAAAATTAATCACACTAATCGTGTAAATTTGTCAATATGGATGATAGTCTCTATGCATTCTCATCTGACTGGATTTGACTTCAATATCACATTTAAAATGAAAGAGATTTGTATTATTTGTTTTAGGAAAAAAGAGACTTGTATAATCTCATTAAACACTTAATTTAAAAATAAAAAATTATGCCACATATGAATATATGGAATGATATGTTTTCCAAGAATCTTTCATGTATTCATTTTGCACAAATTTACACTTGAGCGATGGCGCTTAGTAAGGCCTTATTATAATAATTAAGGGTCGATCTTAGGACTTAGGAACAATGAATCTCTGCGTTGCATATCCACATAAACCTACAGAGAAATGCATATCAGCATATATAACTTTTTTTGAGGGGACATGCATAATTTATTTTTTGGTGGTAAGGGGACATGCATATTGCATATATAACTTTGTTTCCTAAAAAAATATGTATATATAACTTTCGCAAAAAAAAAAAGAAGAATAATTCCTCTTGAAATGAACATGAACCTATATTTGGAATTCATTCATCATCCTGATATATACTTCTTTCTTTTTTATGAAAACCTGATATATATTTCCTTGTCATAAGCAATATTTACATGAAATGAATGATACATATATTTTTTTAAGGGAAATGATACATATATATCATTGTGATCTTTGAAGAAAAAAATATCTCCAGTGCTGCACTCCTCAAATTTCATTACAAAAGCAGTACAATTAATTGATTAATTAATCAATCAATTAATATATTTATTCTAAAAAAACAATTTGTTATAAATATTAATAGTGAATGTCCAAATAACAAATGGGTTAATGAGCCATACTAATAGGTTATTGGGCTTAGTTCATTAGCTACTCTATTTTCCTATAAATAAAGCTCATTTGTAACATTGAGATACATATAAGCGAATAAGAATACATCTCCTCCTTATTCTCTCTTCTTCTCCTTTTCTCTATTTCTGTCTCTATTTACTTATATTCATAACACGTTATCAGCACGCTCTAATCATATTATTATTTTTCTTTCTATTTTACGTGATTGTATAGAATCATGAAAAAATTGGTTTCTTTGTTTTCTTTTTGTATTTGATTTTGATATTCGTGCTATCTATGTGCCTGTTTAATTGTTCTTATGAATTCATATACGGTTCTTTAAAAATAATAATATTATTAAATGAATTCATATATGATAATGGTTTGTGTTTTTAAATCGGTAGTAGTATAATTTGTTTTTTTTCTTCGACAGAATGGTAGTAATAATTTGTTATGAGGGTAGGTGACCCTCTTTAATCAATTATAATATATAATTATGTTTTAATTTTGTATCGATGATTATAGGCTACTGTTATAATTCCACCAAATGGAATCAGTGCCTTATAGATACACATAATTGATTGTTATGCAAATTATATAGTGTGTATTTATTTTAATTCAACTTTCATGCATCCTTGAAGGACTCTTTAAAAAAGAAATAAAGAAACTCAGTTTTCTTAATGAATTCTTGAAGAATTCAATACTAATGTATCCCTGAAGGAGGATTGCACAAGCAAAAAATTTCTTAATGAATTCATGAAGAATTCAATACTAGTACTAATGCATCTCTGGAGGATTGCACGGACAAAATTTTCTTAATGAATTTCTGAAGAATTCAATACTAGTGCATCCACGAAGGATCACTTAAAAATTAATTTTTGTAATGAATTCCTAGTGAATTCAATAGTGATACATCCTGAAAAGATTGCACAAATGATTTATCAGACTTGTTATATAGTTCTTGCAGAACTCAAAGAATTTAATAAATATACATCCATGAGGGATTGAAAAAGTACTGTGATTTTCATTATTTTTTTAGTAAACTATGATTTTCATTGTTATTATTTGTGCATTTATCTTGTGATGAATAACATTTGAATAGCTACCATTTTAAAACGTAATGGTTGGTTGCATGAGTAATTGTATCATCATCATATGGAGGTCCTAAAATCCTCATCGTATAATATAATATCAGTAATAGACTCTTTTTTTTATCCGATAAATATGGAACTATAACTTTAACATGTAGCATTTTCTCAACTAATTATGAGAACTATATTTTTTTAAATGAAGTACACGTAGTCACTAGTCATCACGTGTTGCACTTATCACCTAAGAAATAACATCACTTAGTTTGTAGTAATTATCTTATAAATTAATTAGTATCAAAAAGTGTTTATCAATAGCATTGATACAATCACGTTACACGTAATTAGCATACAGATTTATGGAACAAATCAATTCAAGATACACACATAATACAACACATATTTTAGGAACAAATCAGCATTTTTTTGCAAACCGATTGTTGGAAAAATATAACACAAAATTTTGCATAGTTATATAACACACACAAATTGAATAGCATTCACTTTCATTTCACAGTGTGGTCAATCTTGCCAAAAAAATTTATTTACTTTGATATAATCTTCAATTTAGATAATGTGAAAATTGAAAGAAAAAAGATATATTCAACTACAAACAGTTAGACTTGTTATATTAATTTTTAAATAAGCATGACCAATCTGTTTGATTAATTTTCTCTTTTACTATTGAAATATTTTTCTGTGAAGGGTTGCTTATGGAAAAGGAAAACAATTTATTGTCTATAAAGATCATTTCTGACATAGTTCTTGGAGAACTAAAATTCAATATTAATGCACCAATAAAAGGATTGGTTAATGAATTTATTTTGAAGATTTGTGACATGGTTTTGAACAACTAATATCTAAACATCCTTAAAGGATTGTTCAAAGTAATATTTTCAAATATCATTTTAAAATTGCGGTATAGTTCCCGAAGAACTAATGCTAAAAAATAAAAAAATCTTGAAGGAATATATGTGTATAAAAAAAATTAAAAAAAAAAGTAATATAGTTCTTGAAGAACTAAGACTTTGATATTGATCATTTGGGACATGCTTCCTGAAGAAGTAAATATTTAATGTTAAAAGCATCCTTTAAACTATAGGTTAAAGAAATAAGTTTTATTGATCATCATTTATGATGATTTGATCATGTGTTCCTGAAGAACTACACATTTAAAACATAATAGAAATGTATAAGATCTATTTGATCTTGGGAAAAAAAAATAGAGAAGGGTGAAAATATAAGACAATATGTGTATTTCTATACCACTCGAATATGCTTCTGAAGTAGCAAACAAGTGAATATCTTCAAGAATATTTTGTATGATTAGTCACACTTATAATTGAACAAACAATGTTTCTTGATTAAAATGGTGAAATGTCACATTGAACATCATTTCCAGAAGTGAATGGCTCGTACTATTTGTTTTATATAACAGATGTCGTGGTTATAGTAATTTATCTAGTAGAGATTACTCTTAATCTGATAAATCTCAAGGTCATAAAATTTCATTAGTATAAACTTAGATCAGTTGGAAAATTAATGTTTGATCAATGATTTTCTTGATACGATCATATTTCTATTATAAGGATTGAATCTTGCAAGATTGTTTCCTTATTCTAAAATAAAAGTTTGGTTTTGATTTTCTTCTCTCTTATTGCATAAGACTTCTAGAATGATTGAATTACACGGTAAGCACAAATTCTTCTCTACATAATTCTTGAAAATATCTTCTATGAATTGATGTTCTCTTATTGACTTCTAAATCATTCAAGATTATTATCTCATAAATCTTAAATGTTATGTATGTATATTTTCTGATGAAATAAATTCATTTTATCTTGATCTCACATGTAATTTACATTTTGGAAAAGTCAAACTTTGGAAAAATATTTTATTGCAATTTGTGTTGCCTAAATGCGACCTTGAATGAAAAAATTCATAATTTATAAACTTTTACTTGTTCGTGAAATTGTGTTTAGTATATTGATATAATTATGGTAATGCAACAGATAAATCAAGGTTTTAGAATATTCATTATATAATTTGGGTAGAATTTAGTTGTTGTTCATTATTGTTTCAAATACATTAGACTAAATGAAACATATATTATTGTAAACCAGAAGTTTACAAATCATGTTTCAAACTTCAAATGGATAAAAACAAATGAAACGCATATCATTGTAAACCAGAAGTTTACAAATCATCTTTCAAATGACAATTCTTAAAAATATTAAACAATCCCCGAAGGGTTGCTCAAATAATAATTTTTCTTAACATTTGTGATGGAGTTCCCGAAGATCTACAAGATATCAAAGATCCTGAAGAGTTAATGTATTGTTACATAGAGTAACAAAATTACACATTACGGTTGCATTCTAATATAATTTTGGCTTAATTGCATGTTTGATCCCTTATGTTTATTTTAGTTTTCAATTTGGTCCCTTATGTTTTGAAAGTTTCAAGTTGGTCCAAAACGTTACTCATATTGGAATAAGTTAGTCCATTCTGCGACATGATATTGAGTTTAATAAAACCAAAAAACTAAAATAATGCTTTATAACTGATTTTCTTAATAAGTTAAGTTCCATCACCCATATTGTCAACCCGAATCTTTAATCGTTATGTGACTGAAGGGACTAACTTATTCCAATGGGAGTAAAGTTTTGGACCAACTTGAAACTTTTAAAACGTAAGGGACCAACTTGAAACATTTAAAACATAAGGGGACCAACTTGAAAACTAAAATAAACATAAGGGATCAAACATGCAATTAAGCCTATATTTTATTAAGTTTTAAGATATCCGTCTAAATGGATATCATATTGAAAGAAAAATGGAGATGTTAAATATCTATATATTACGAAACATACGATGGAGAAAATTAGTGTAGTGGAAAAGTTAATTGTTCCATTGATTTATACTACACTTATATTAGTGCGATTGAAGCGCACATTAGCGTAAACCAGAAGTTTGCATATTATATTAAGTTTTTAGTTAGCAAGACCGATTGGGTTATCCCAGATCTAATATGATGCAAAAATAGTAAACAGTTTCTATGGACATTTATTGAAAAACCAGAAGATTCTCCAACAAAAAAAATATTTGTGTATTAATGGTTTCCAAAGAAAGTTGACAATTTGATAGAAGTTATATAAGGTGATATTTGTAATCAATATCGATCATGTGGATCACTTAGATATTTTATGCATCAACTAAATGATTACATGTATATTTGTTGGCAACTCACAACTAGAAGTTTGTGTGATTGTTTTCTCAAAGTTGATTGAGAGTTTATTTTATGAACTTTACATAAAACGTTTAATAAGTATCAATTATCATTTGAAATTTATATTGAATAACTTGTAGCATATGCTCATAAAAATGGACTTGAAGATCCATTCATTAGACGTTTAAAGTTAATTGTATAATTGATACTTATGAGACCATACCTTATAAACTTTATTTTGAGAATCAAGAATTTTGTATGTTGAGTTATTGGTTTGCATCAAGCCAACACATTAATTTATGTAAGTCCTCCCCTTAAATTTATCATTGATTTTAGGTTAACAACTTAATATTTCTCATCTAGGTAAATTTTTGGATGTGTTGTGTATACCACAATTGCTCCAATATAATGCACTTAGATAGATCTTGAAAGAATATTGGGAAAATATATTTGATATGATTATTCATCTATTATAAATTGTATTGAGTCAACTTGTTTATTGCCCAGTAGGCTGATTATCAATTGATGAATTAGTTTTCCCAATATTAGGGGGAGAGAAAAAGCAGCTGAAAATATGAATCTGAAGTTCAACTGAATTATTTAAAAGTATTGTCTCATCTTGATCCTCAAGATATAATTCATTTGCAAAGTTAAACAATTAAAATAGCAGTTGTTAATGCTCCAAAGAAAATAGGTGTCCTTGTCGGATAATCAGATATTGCAAATGAGTTTCAACCGTGTCGGACGCATGACAAACCAATCGGTTCCAAATATAAAAAATCCTCAAATAACAAAAGGAGCCAAAATGAAAGATAACCCAAATGAGGATATAGAAACTCTAAAAGAGTCGTATGACATAATTGATTTTTAAGTTCCAGAAGAATTGACTAGGTACCTGAAATTTATGAAAAAGAAAGAGATCTTGATAAATTATGTCACGAATGAAATAAGATGGAACCAAAATCAAAGTCAACGTTGACAATGTTTTTCTATAGCACTATATGTGATATGTGATAATGAGGATCATGAATTGAAAATCTATAAAAGATTATAGATAAAGAAAATATCTACAAATGAAAATAGACAATTCCAGTAAAATCAAAGCTTTTTGGACTTGTAATCCTCACACTTGAAGCTGTGAAGTTAATTAAATATATATGACTTTTCACGCGAAAGATAATTGCATTGATAAAAAACATACATGTAGAGTTTGATATGTTCACTGGAAGTGAGTTGATATTTGTCTAACGTTTATGTTTACGAGACATATTCACTTGAAGTAAATTCAAGAACTTTTCTTGCTTGGTTAAGTTTAGTAGCACATGAAAGGCTCAATTTTTATAAAGATGTGTTTCAATATATTTGTACGACTCAAGTGATAGTGGTAAGTATATGAAACTCTCTGAAGGAGTTAATTTTCGTGAGATATTGAAGAAATGACATCATATGTCCATTTCAAAGATTTGAAAATGAATTTGTTATAATCGATTTTATGACGAAGGGTATAAATATTATTAGAACTTCTGAAGAGATTCTAAAATATTGATTATAGAAAGATTTTAAATTAAATATGTTGCATGCGCAAAGTTGGTTTGGATTTGCAAATTTATTATTTAAATGAGATTTTGTGCATCAAGAAACTTATATAGAAAATGTATTAAAATAATTTGATATGGACAAATCTAGTTGATTTTATACTAGAATGATTGTGATGTCACTTGATGTTAGTATAGATAATGTCCTCAAGAAAATGATAAACAACTTGAATTGGTCTTGAAGTACCATATCTTAGTTCAAACGAGGACATTAATGTATTTTGTTAATTATATGTATTGTGGTATTTTGTTTTTGTTACTATTAGTAAATACAGGCATCGGGACAAAGTCAAGCATGTGTTTTGTATCTTAAAGAAACAACATAATCAAGGAAGTGGAGAATGCTCTTTTATTAAGGATGATGATTTTACAAATACAAGAAAATTGTCGATTTCTTAAAGGGGTTCTTGTAACAAAATCAATATGAAGAAACTTCTCAAGTACTGCAAATTTGAAGAAGACAATGAAGATAAATCGGATCTTTCAACAAAGCCGCTGCAAATAAAAACTTTTGAGCAACTAGAACAAATATTATTTGACTTTCTTCATCTCATATATAATTGTTTTTATGAGGGGGAGACATAAATGTGTTATGCACTCTTTTTCCCTTAACCATGGTTTTATCCCATTGGGTTTTCCTGGTAAGGTTTTTAACGAGACAGATTATTGCACACTCAAAAGGATATTGTACCCTTTTTCCTTCACTAGAACTTTTTCCCACTGGGTTTTATTTTAGTAAGGTTTTAATGAGGCATATCCTCAATGGACATCCAAGGGGGAGTGTTATAAATATTAATAGTGGATGTCCAAATAGCAAATAGGTTAATGGGTCATACTAATAGGTTATTGGGCTTAGTTCATTAGCTACTCTATTTTCCTATAAATAGAGCTCATTTATAACATTGAGATACATATAAGTGAATAAGAATATCTCTCCTCCTTATTCTCTTTTCTTCTCCTTCTCTCTATTTCTGTCTCTATTTACTTATATTCATAGCACAATTAATATATTCTCCAATTAAGTCATGCCTTGTAATTCCTTTTTTTTGCTTAAAATAAGTTATTATATTATATATTCTCATACAAGATACCAAGAAGTATATATATTAACAATTAAGATCAATATCCATATCCCTAGTCTTATGAGACTCGCAATTAGGTATAACAATCCTATTTGGAGAAGGTAAAGCAATGGTTAAGTCAAGATTCAAAGAGGATGAAGAATTAATTATTGATGTAGTATCTTTCTTTGTGAAAGAAACATCATTATTAATGGGTGCATCACACGACTTGATGGAGAGTTTATTATTCTCTTTGTTCATGGACTCAACACATGATGATGTGCCCACAGTAGGAAAGCCTTTGTGTAGTTTGTGATTATTTGGATCAATTCCCATTTTTATTAGCTTTCTACGAATATGAGAATTCCAATAGTTTTTCACCTCATTATCTGTACGTCCAGGCAACCTTCCAGCTATGAGTGCCCACCTAATATAGATAGATACATGCATGTAGAACTATATAAGATTTTTGGATCAAGAGTACAACTTTATAAGTTAAATTCACTACCAAAAGATGATACTACTAAAATTGATAACAAAGACAAACACATTTCCTTATAAGGGAGGACCCGAGCATATACTAATTTAAATACTACAATTTTTTCATTTAAATATATCCATAACTTCAATGTATCTATAACATGTACAAATTAAAATTACATTTTTCAAAAAATTTATATAATTTTCATTTGTATGGTCACCAATTAACTTTGTATATAAAATTGTGAAAATTAGACAATTTTGATCCCTAAAATTAACAAAATTGTACTGTAATATTTGAAAATAAAAAATCTTGACGTTATTAGTCTTTTAAAGACAACTTGAAAGACTATATAGACTTAATTAAATGACGAATTCTTTGGGAAAATCCGAATTCAATTTTTGGATAAAACAATTATAATTATTTAACGGGGATTTACTTAACTCTCAACTGAAGTTCCGGATTATCACGGTACTTCCCTATACCCGGGGTTTACTCCAAAAAGATTCACCTAAAGGATTAATGTGTTGGAAATTTTTTAACATTAATAGTTATATTAATTAGAACCGTGAAAAGTATATTATCAAAATCTATATAATTCATGACTAAACGATGATTCATTGTATATTTTGATTCATTGAAACGTGCTTTAGACACTAGTTAACATTTTTAAACGACCAATAGGTAAATAAAAGCTTGTAATGGAGTGTAGGGTACCTATTGCCAAGAAGGGCATGGAGTTTGATGATGAGGTCTTCTTCATCTTGTGCAAAGATTCCACGTTTGATATCTGGTCTTAAGTAGTTCAACCATCTTAGCCTACAACTTTTGCCACAACGATGCAACCCTAACCATGATAATAATACACATATTACACACTTTTAATTATTAGAAATTTAATTTGTGTATATATGAATCATATGCAAGAGTTACACTATGCAACCTATTAAAGAGTCGTTGAACTTGATTTAACAAAGATGAAATAATTTAAATTTTCTCTATTTTAATAATCATTGAACCAATATGAGAATTCATGGCCATGAAGAAGAAGGATATTATATAGTATGAGTGAATGAGATGATGAACTAATTACCAGCAGCCTTGGGAATGGAGCCCCAACATCCTTCACCATGAACTTGTATATAATCAATGAGTTTTTGATCTTCTTGCTTAGACCAAGCACCTTTGTTGATGTTTTCTTTGTCACAACAAGGCTTTCTCATTGTTAGTTATTTTTTAGCTTAAAGCATACAAAATGCTAAAAATTGTATATTGGGAGAGAAAGTGTACTTGTGAGTGGTTACCATGACAAATGTCACAAGGTAGGTGTTAGATATATAATATTGGTAAAGAAGGGAGATCGATATGAGTTGACTTGGACTGGTGGTTTCAGTTTGTGTAGTTGGTGAATATGTTGTTTGTTTGTAATTTTTAGAATAGAAATTAAAAGGGTGCTTGTTTTGACTTTTTTGTGTTTCATAGCTTACCGTTAAGTAAATGTCTTTTTCAAGTGTGAGTTATAATTATAACTATGTATGATTAAGAATTGGAGATGATGGTTATCGAGTCGAATTCTATTTTGGATTGATACAATGAAAATGGTATTGTGACTAGAGTGCATGTACCAAAGTCATTCATTTAACTGCTTTTTGTTTTAGGGTGTACACAAAAAAAATGTATGATACTTCAAATTTTGGGAGGAGGATCGATAGAGAAGTAATTTAAATGTAGTACAAGTCAAGCCTAAATCGACGTGTGGAGTTTATGAAGTATTGCAGGGCCGCAAAGGATTGTGGTTGAGCTTTCCAGAGGGAATGTCGTACTTAAAAATACTTTGACGCTCAAATCAATTTCAAAATGATATGGTAACATGATAAACTTTTAAAGTATCTTGAAATCAGAAAAGTCAAAACTTACTATACTAATGTACAAAGGGTACTTTAGATATGTTATCCATGCTATCAACTTTTTTTAATACTAATAAAAAATACAAAATGTGTTTATGCTAATATGTGCCCTAACATGACCTTAGAGTAAGTAGGACTTGGACCACCCAATGACATTAATTGGTAATCCTTAAAAAAAAATTAAAGATATATACTTGAAGTGGAATTTGATCCATGATAGATAACTCTTTATAATCATTTCTTATGCTGGTTCGTGCAGTTTTTCATGCATGCAGTATTGTTTGGTTTTTTTTTATTTTTAAAGATGCATGCAGTATTGTTAACTATGATAGATGGAAGGCCATCTCAATTTCAATTTTCAACTTGCTGCAATTTGATTCTGATTATGGAGCTTCTAGAACTGCAAAGATGTGGTTGGAATATTTTAGAATTGTGATTGGGGGTAAAAGAGGAATGAAATGATGAAAACGAAATGTTGGGAAAATGATAGGGACTAACCGTATCTGCAAGACTGACCCTGTAGTGGACCACTTCTATTAAATTAATTTTTCTCTTTTTTTATGTGACTATCTAGTCTTAGGTAATCTAATGTTAAAAGAGCCAAGTGTCTGATAATCGTTTTGCTTCATAATCCAAGTGTCTTACATTCCCAAAAAAAAATCTAGTTACTTCCTTTTGATTGTTAATTTTATAAACAAATTTTGACTTTTTATATTCACTCATTTAATGATGTTTGTGGTTCATAATATAGATCACATACATCATTAATCGAATGAACTTAAAAAATTAAAATTTGCTTATAATTAATAACGGAGGAAGTAGTAGGTTGATTGTAAGTAGTATTTTTCGAGTCTAGAGGCACTTGGTTTTGATGAGTCTCAAGAGTCGCCTTAACTTTTTCTTATAAAAAATGTATGATATTGTTCTTTTTTTCGTTTCTTAAGCCAGTTAATGTTAATAATTAGTTGTTAGATTTATATTTTTCTCCATTTTAGCTACCCAACCCTTATATTCTATATTGTTCTATTTTTAAAAACATTAGTTTGCTTAGGTTCTCCCTTGGGTTTTGGCATGTACATTATGCATAATTATTCAGAAACCATGTTCATATTCAAATGTTATTCTAATATATGTATATATATGTCATATTCAAATGGCTACAATGAGGAACCAATTCATATACCTTATGAAGACATACTTTAGATTTCTTTCTCAATCCAAACAAAGGGTATTGTGAGCTAGTATATTATTTGGACTGGTTGGTTGATGCACAGTAACATCTAACAGTCTTGCTTTTACTATGTTCAAGTACATTGATTGATACTATATCAAATATCAATTTTGGTATGCTGTGAAGACCCATGGGCCTGCTAGTACGTGTTTGACAGATTCACATGAATCACCTCCTCTTCAACCGGTCAACTCTAAAACAACACAGCTTTAAGAGAAATTCTCCATTCAACATTTATACCAACAGACTTCCAACCCAATATGTATGGATTAAGTGGTTGCATACCAACATGTCTCATGCCTCAAACCCTAATAAAACAAAAATCTTATATGGCTACTAGACTATACCGTAATAGTTTCAGATACCACGTAACACGTGAAAATTATACATACCATGCAGGGGCAGAGACATGAGTTAAGTGGTGATGGAGGGGCACATTTATAAATACTACATCATTGCAAATTGAGAATTGCTCTTCTCTCATCTGTTTTTACTTATTCTCGTCCTACGTGAGTTAACTCACGCTGAAAATACACATGCGTGAGTTAACTCATGCTCGGCTATTTGACGGGAATGAGCAAAAACAGACGGTAGAAGAGCAATAACCTTGCAAATTTCGAACTGACACAGGTTGGTTTGGCTGTCTAGACTTTGGATTTTGAAGTGTGCTTCTTTCAAGGTCTCAGTTTCGAATTCTCGCGATGTTAATTAATATGAGTTAATCCATACATAGTTTGTTATAACTTTAAATATGATCAGTTAATAGACGATGTGATTGATCCCTGGATTAATCGAATTTTCTGATACCGAGATTAAAAAAAAGGCTTAATTAATGATTTGGTCCCTTAAGTTATTTGTTGGTTACATTTTGGTCTCATAAGTTATTAACGTTACAATTTGGTCCCTTAAGTTAGTATCTGTTAGCCAAATAAATCCTCACCGACAGTCTTTTGCCAAAATGTTAAATAGGCACATGTGAACGGTGACGTGACAACTTGCAATGTGTATCCACCTTAGACATTGACTTAACGGTTTTGACGGTGGGGATTTATTTGGTTGACGGAAGATGACTTAAAGGGACTAAATTGTAATGTTAATAACTTATGGGACTACAATGTAACCAGCAAATAACTTATGGGACCACATCACTGATTAAGCCTTAAAAAAATCATTGCAAATTTTAATTATTTCTGGTGCATTTAATCACATAAAATCCCATGTTTAAAATTATACTTTGCCGTGATGAGAAAGCTATAAAGAAGTAAATTCAAACAAAATAATAATAATTGAAGCTTCCTTGAAAAAAATTAACAATTGAAGCTAGATTGTGCACACACAAAAAATGATTGAAGCTCAGTTTATATTTATAAAAGCAAAAAGGTAAGTGTTATTCTGCCAGTGCATATATTTGAAGGAACTGCGTGATAATGGCAACCAAAATGAAAGAACCGGCAGGTGCTAGGTCCCTGCAGCCATCAAACTGCATCCACCTCTGATGCCATGTGAAGAATACAATACTTTTGTTTTTTCTTCACTCTTTGGTCTTTGAGAAAAGAGGTTCTGAGTATTCTAAAGTTCGTTAACCACTTGAATTTAACCATTTATTTTAAATTTTTTTGAATAATCGCTTTCATGTTAAGAGTGTAATATATTTTTTTTTTAAGAAATGTTAAGAGTACAATATTGTTATAACACAAGCTAATGGTTGAAAATTAAATGAGCATGATAAAGAAATCCATATCAAATTTTTTCTAATTCCATCCCATTTTCTAAAAAACAAAAGTAAGGAATTTTTTATTTCAAGATGTTTCGTTTTTATTTTAAAATTTTACTATAAACCTAAAAGAGAAAAAGATTATGCACCATATGTGTAAGCTAATCTCACATTGACATTCAATAGAAATAAAATATTTAATAAATAATTATCTTTAAAAGACGGTTACAAATTAAACTTAATTTTCTTTCACGGACACTTTCCTCTATGTGGAATTCAAAGTACATCCTTTTTTTTTCTTTTGAACTTATGGTGCACCGATCGATCAATCACTGAAATTTAGAAAATGAGTTACCATAATATATCTAACTTCCGATTAGGAATTTAAATGAAATGGGTGGAGACAATGAGATATGAAAGAATCTAATTTCCCACTAGAAAATTAGAAATGTTTCTGAATCACATTGAATTTACTTGATCCGAACCATATTTTAAATCCCAACTTAACTTACCTAACCTCTATATATTGTAAAAATAAAAAAGTAGTTCATTCAATTAATATGTCCCCTCCTTCAATATGGCATATTCAAATGTCTCATCCAAACTATATTATTAGAGTGATGATAACAAAGTTTTCCCAGCCCAATAATACAGACTATAACAAACAAAATACTGCTATAAGCTAGTTTAGAAGTTACATGCACACATGGTTCTCCGTTAACATTAATTTGTGATCTAGCCAACACACCTAAGATATGCCACTACCTTCTGCCAAAGATTAATTCGGATGCAATCTACATACCCTACTGGTTTCAATAATTCAAATACACAAGTCAAAGGATAAAGAAACATATTATGAAAAGATTGAGTGGGTGTTCAAATTAATATACATACAACATCAGATATTGTAAATTTGAGGGGATATCATTCACAAACAAAAACAAAAAAAAAACAGAGGAAATAAAAATGTCACTGAACTAATTATAAAACCACTAAATGAGAACATAGTTGTTACTTTATACAGTCACTCAGAAAGAAGACAATCTGAAGGACAAATATCATTGCGAAAATACCAGTTTTTACATACATGAAACATTCGTCTTACACTGAATTATTGATATAAAAATATCCAACCAGATGCTAACAATATTTCACTCCAATCCATTCTGCTTCACTGTGATCTATTTCTTTCCATTCCATTACACTTTCCGATAAATATCCAAACATAGCCCAACTATTGATAACTTTCTTACTTAATTGTTTTGAAGCTCAAGTTCAAGGAAGTCAAAATTATCATCATGTCGCACCAAAAAGGGGGAAGACGTGCAAACACAATTGTAATGCAGATCATAAGATCTTGTATAAAATACAAAATTATATCCACAAACAGATGTCAACTAATATGACCTTTGATGCATCGACAAATTTAATCTTAGGTGTGTTCGATGTCTGACGCACGCATGCCGGCGTTTGACACTGACATGAAACAAACATGTGGTTGGTTACATTCAATTAATTCATTTCGTCAAATTGATATCGGTGTCAATGTGGCAGTGCCGTGCCTAGGCTACATAAAATATAATAACATGTTTAAAACAAAAAATCTTTACAACTGTAATTGAAAATTTTATATCCAAAAATAAAAACTTTAACTGAAAATGCATAAAGCCGCACAATCGAAGAAATGGACAAAGGAGTGAAAGGACTAAATCTACAAAGAGATAGGCAAAAAAGATAATTGGTAAGGAGGCAGAATCAAGAACCGTGAGACAAACATCACAAGACTGAAGCCGAATAGAAAAGTCGGACCAGTCACCCAGAAGAGATTGAAGCCAAAGATCAACACAGAACAGAGACAAGTAGCAGAGATTGACGACAAAGAGGAAAAGAGAAGTGCTTAATTTAAGAACCTTACATGAATTGCTTAATTTCTCAAGATAATGTAGGATGGAATGATGAAGTCCTAATTTAACAACCTTGCACAGATTGCTTAATTTCTCAAGATGTTCATACTTGTATAAAAAAAATATCCACTATTAAACATCAAAGGCAACAGCAAATAAAACAATTGCAGTTTGACTGAGAAATGAGAAGAACAAAGGTCACTGCATACCTTGCACTATTGCATAGACTAACCAAGCTCACATAAATAAAGCCGGAAAAATAGAACTCAAGATGGTCCCTTTTCTTCGTTCTTTGATAGCTTCAACTAGTCTGGCTGTGGTGATTCAGAATTTCCATTTTTCTTCCAAAACCTCACTCTTATTCTTCCCAAATTGTGACTCATCCTAACCTGAAACTCTAATTTGCAGAATCAAACCCAGTGCAGTTAACTTCAAAGTAGACCAGGTTGGGTTTTCAGAACCTTCACGTTTCCAAGTTAAGGTTAGTAACCAATGGTAAGCTCGGCAAACTTTTCTTGAGAGAAATTATAAAAAAAAAAAAGTGTCACCTGCATATGTTACAACAACAGTACTATCCTTGCCCAACCTCTGTGAACAATATAATTTGCAATCAACAAGCTTATGTGTCAATCTCAATCATAAATTATCGACATTTGATATGCTACAGTTTGGCATAATGAACATACAACAGGAACAAGAGGAACATTTTATTCAGTTGGAACATAGATATTCAATTATAAAGGGCAAGGCAGCCAGCCCGGTGCACTAAAGCTCCCGCATACGCAGGGTTTGGATAGGGGTCCTGCCATTTGGTGTATTATACAGAGTCTTACCCTGTTTATTACACAAGAGGTTGTTTCCTGAACTTGAACCCGCGACCTTTTAGACATGTGACAACAACTTACTGTTGCACCAAGGCTCCCACATTTGAGAAATTTTAAATAAAATAAAATAAATAATTTTAAAACCAAGTGTCAAAGACAAGTTAATCCCACATTTTTATTTTTTTTTGAAACGGCAAATATTATTCATCGACAAGAGGGTGTAAGACACTCCCAAAACTCGCGGAAAGAACGACAGAAATACAACAGTGGCCGTATATAGGCGGCACACCAAAACACCCAAACCACTCGAACATGACGCCGGGATATACGACAGGCAAATAGCCAGCAGCAGCATACCTCTGCGTCACCAGCGAGCGCAGGAACCAAACCCAAAGCGAAAAAACAGCCACTGCAGGAACTAAAACACACCTGCCCCCCAGCAAACCGAGCCAAAACAGCTGCTACAGCAGCAACAAGGGACACAGCAGGCCCCAAAACCCACACCAGACAACAGACAGCAATCCCCGACAAAACCAGCAGCAATACCACTCCAACAGAACTGCCGAAACACAGCAGAAAACAGAAAAAGGAGGTGGACAGCTAACCCAACTAGCAACACTAGGCCCTCTGGTGGAGAAGACAATCTACCGGATCCCAACACCACTCGTAGAACAAACACGAGGGAATATTCATCCGCAATAAGCTCCATCTCCAAGATAAAACCTTCACTTCCTCCACTATACTATCCGCATCGCATACCACATTGTTGAAGATTTTATCATTTCTCGCCTTCCATAAAAGCCACACTGAAGCATGCCAAATAAGATAATATCCCTTACGGACCCTCTTGTTCACCGCCAAATCACTCCAACACTCCCAATGGTTAAACAGGTTAGGAGGTGTTATAAAGGACCCATTCAGCCACCTCATTAGCCATTCCCACACCATGCTAGCAACTTGACAGTGAAGAAACAAATGGGTTGATGACTCCTCCGAATTCTCACAAAGGGCACATAACAAAGGCACATCCGGAGGGAGCACATTTCTCAAGGCTAGATTACGCCTAGTTGGAATCCGATCATATAGAAGCTTCCAAGAGAAGGCCACCACCTTGGAAGGAGCCGGACTCTTCCAAATACACGTAAAAACCCTCCTCTCCATAACCCCAAGATCGGAATCCACCCCCCCTTCCCTATCCAGCTTCTTATACATAGAACTAACCGAAAAGGCCCCATTATCTTCCAACCTCCAACACCATCGGTCATCCTCATGAGAGTGCACAAATCCTTCCAACTCTACCAACATGTTCGCAAAACTATTTTCCTCCCACACAAAAAACCTACGCCTCCAAGACCACCGGCTACCTCCCTCATTTCCCCAACACACATATCTTTTTGATTGGAAATATCATAAAGACGGGGATAACTACTCCTAAGCGTCTCATTCCCCAACCACACATGGTTCCAAAAGCTCGTTTTGTTGCCATTGCCAACCTTTCTAACAACCTCCGAATTGAACCAATAAGAACCCTCCCTCCTATCCAACCCGACCAAATCCTTCCACCACTTGGAAGCAAACCACGGCCAATTAGTGGAACCTTCCTCGAAAAGATTAAAAGCACGGGGACCATATTTCTCACAAAGTTAATCCCACATTTGTTCTGGGGAAAGAAATATCAGTTTCCCTCATTTCAGGGCATTTTCAGCAAACTTGTAGAAAAAGAACCAAGAAAATTCCACCCAACTGCAGAATTAACAAGTTACATGAATAAGAGATGTGCTTGAAAGCAAAAGACATTGTCATTTAAGAAATGGTCATCTTTAATATCCAGGGCAAAAAGTGTTCTGAAATTCATAATGGTGAGTATTATAGTCCAGCACAAGTAAGCAAATTAAACTCTATTCTTAATACTGATTAAACAATTCAATGTTAGCCATAAAGCCTAGAAGTTGTGCCCAATTTTGACGAAAGAAATCATCAAATATATCTCATGCATCTACTTATATTTAGCTAACATACAATTGTTTACAGGACTATTACACCATTTGAAGCATGTGAGTTATTGTGAGATCCCAGATAGACTCCAGATATGGCAAAATTAATCCTTATAACTTTATAAGGCTAGAGCAATATTGTGAGCTAGCTTTTGAGATTGAAGTAGGCCTAAAGCCCTATTTCTAAAATAAAACAATGACTACAGGAAGAAAAGGAGCTATAGATGTAAAACAAACAAAAAAAACGGATTTGCTACTTTCCAAAATGAGGGAGTTTGAACTGATATGGTTTCCCTTTACCGATAGAGAACCCCCCCCCCAAAAAAAAAAAAAAAAAAATACAAAAAAAAAAAAAAAAAATATTCCACAAC
>Ga0228711_1004798_pt1 | contig 20693 bp, 13 predicted proteins | sample MedpolnodulmetaG_2_FD_177996 | JGI IMG/M metagenome (GOLD analysis project Ga0228711, IMG submission 177996) | Root nodule microbial communities from Medicago polymorpha collected in Santa Monica, California, United States - brown nodules | ecosystem: Host-associated > Plants > Roots > Nodule... | reverse complement strand
TATCTCTCTCTCTCTCTCTCTCTCTCTCTCTCTCTCTCTCTCTCTCTCTCTCTCTCTCTCTCTCTCTCTCTCTTCAAATCCTTTCAAGGGTCAAATTGAAACTTCAAAGTTTAAAGGTCTTTTGGAATCATCATTCTTGAGTTCTTTTCACATCCTAACCCAATTGGTAGCTCAGTTGTAAGTAATGGCAGTGCAAAATCAAAACCCAAATTAAAAAGCTCCTAATTTACCTTCCATTCTTTTTCCCCCAAATCAAAACCTAAAACTATTCTCTCTTCTTTCGCATGCCGCCGACAATCTTCTCTCATCTTTCGCATGCCGCCGAGAATCTTCAGTTTGTAAGTAATTATGAGCATAGCAGTCAAAGTGATGGGGATACTGAGAGTTCTGGAACACATTTGGAAGGTGATAGAAGATCTGGTATCTCAGTTGTAAGTAATGGCAGTGCAAAATCCGATTGTTCTTCTTTATGGAGATTTCATAAGCTCTCTCAAACAGTATCACAAGTGCTTATAACATTTCATATTTACTGCTAGATGGTAGCTTACTTGACTACCTACAAATTTTTTGTTGTCAATTTTTTTTTGGGGCAATTTTTATTCCTTATTGTAGATGATTGCAGTCACAGCAAAGTTTCATTCTTTGGTTTGTAGGAAGTTGTTGTCAAAAGGTTACTAGATCAAGATATATCTGGTGAGGCACTTGAAGAATTCATAAGTGAGGTATAGGTCACTTATCCTCTTTCACTATGTGTATGTGTCTATATATAATGTATGAAGAACCACTGTATTTCTTTTTCAACAAATAAGATTATAGAGCAATCATTTGTGATTTTCTATAAGTTCAAATATATCTCTATGGTGAGTTCCAATGTCTTGATTGTGCTACTGCTACATTTAGATGATGGTAAAACATATTTAACGTATGATATTTTTATATATATACCAGAAAACTTGCGTTATTTAATTACAAATAGGTCAGAATAATGAACAGATTGAGGCATCCAAATGTGGTTCACTTCATGGGAGCTGCAATTCGACCTCCAAATTTGGTAACAAGACTTTATTATTAGTGATAGTTTAACCTTTTATGGCACTGTTCATGTACCTCCAAAATAGTATTGATAGTTAATTATGGTTTGTACGGAGTTCTCTCTTTTGCTTGTTGTTATGCTTTTTAATGAACAATGTTTCACATTTGTTATGGTGATAGTGTCTTTCAAGTTTCAGGTATGCTAAGGAGGTTCCATTTGGTTCACAAGAAGTATGAGTTTAATTCATTCATACTTTTAGAACTTTTTTCTTTTGATGTGAAGTTGATATTGTTGTAATGGTGTAAAATGAAGAATATGAACAAGATGGGTGAAAAGAGATGAAAATGATATGAACAAGAAAGAATGAAGCAAAATATGAAAGAATGAGATCGAATATTTAGAAACTACTCTTTTTCTGCGTACTAAATAAAAATATGTAAATTGGATATTATGCAATTCTATGATAATTTTGAACATTCTATGTTATTTTAAATTGAATTGATTTTCCGTATTTAGAAAAATAATTGAAAAAAAAGGTGCATGTGATAACTGATAAGGCGATTTGTTTTAGGGAATGTGATAATTCTTGTTATACTTGTTCTTTTTAATTAATTAAAAAAATATATGTAAGTGCATAGAGCGAGCAACAATTTTTTTTCCCAACTGTTCTCGTAAAAAGAAAACTACTCCAAACGACAAATGATTTTAAACAAAATCATTTTGACTGTTGAATATGACTTAATCGAACTAAGAGTGATCTAGGAAGACGAATTTCAGCAATCAAAATCTTAGAGATAAATCGATTTGACAAACCATCTCTTTGGGAACCTAGTTAACATGAAATTACACTTATCCGCTAACTGAAACTACCCAAACGACAAATGGTATCCAACAGAATCATCTCTACTGTTGGATATGACTTAATTGAATTTTGAATGAATCGGAAACTTAAATTTTGACGAAGGGATCGTTTGTCGAATTGACTTACAAGGAAGCTTTCGATTGCAGAAATTTGAGTTTAATTTTTTTTTTTTTTATCAGGTAGCCTAGTGGCTAGAATTCACCTTATAAGGTGAATAAGTGGGGTGTCCGGGGTTCGAACCCCGGCCCCTGCATATAATAATGCATTGTCCTACCAACTGAGCTATGCTCATGGGACTCTCTTTTAAATTTTATCATTCATGTATGTGTGTCAATGTAATTTTTATTTACGCTTGTGAATTAAATCATTAATTAATTGTTCACTGTTCAAAACTCGTAATAGAAATTAAATAAAATCAAAATCCAAACTTTTCACATGTGTGTGCGTGGTGCAGTCGGTAATATTTATTACTTTTAAAAATTAGGGTTACTTAAGTTTTTAGTCCTTATAAATATTCACAATTTTGTTTTTAATCCCTACAAAATAAAATCACACTTTTTAGTCTCTTGGACATTTTCCTTAAACATTTTAGGGACCAAAAATGTTGATGGAAATTTTTTATATGGACTAAAAATGCTGATAGAAAATTTTATAGGGACTAAAAAGTATGATTTTATTTTATAGGGACCGAAAACAAAATTCTGAATATTTATAGGGACCATTTACTTAATTAACCCTAAAAGTTATAAGTTATAGTTATAGTTATTGGTTGCTTGTTCGATTCCTGCTTGGTTTTAATTCGTTGTTTTTGCTTCTTTTTTTTTAACTCATCTTCTTCGCCTGTATACTCAAACGGATTTTTTGACCCACGACCCAATCCGACCGTATCTCCCTTGGAACACAATGAAATGCAACGATTTTTACGTAGTTTTGATCGGAACTGAAAGACAAGGAGAAAACATATACCTATTTTGCAAATCCACAAGTTAATCCCAATTAATTTTGTTAAGGTTCTTGCAAATCGTAAAACTAAGATTGCAGTAATTTCACACAGTGATTACATAAGCTTCTTGCAACATGATTTTTCACACAGTAATCTCATAAAAACTTGATTTTTTATGGAGCATGTGCTTCTTGCAAGAAGCTTATGAAAACTAAGATATCATTAATTTCATAAGCTTCACACAGTAATTTCGTAAGCTTCTTGCAAACTGATGGAGGTTAAGTGAAGGGTGTGTGATTCTAAAGTAGGAGGTACATGTACATGTACATTTTGTGGTTGTGGAGTAACAAGACTAGGGCACGCCAAGAATGAAAATGGAGACAAAAAGGGTTGAACGGGGGTGGAGACATTTTGTGTGTGTTTTTGAAATGGTGGAGACATGTTTGACGGCAGAAACCTGCCGGACATCGGTGGCGCGGCGAGATAAGGACGACGCAGTTTAGCATCTGGGTTGGGTTGTGAGATGACAAAAGGATGGATTCTATGTTATGGTGTGTCTGAGATTGATCTAACGGGTGAGATTAGATCAAACTAATGGTATGTTAGTGATTGTGTGTGGAGAGATGTATGTGTTCCTTATGTTTAATCTAGACCACATATCTAATCCAATGGTATTTTTTACTTCCTCATCGGTGAGGGACCTATTAGCTCCCTCGTCCTAGCCGTCACCAAAGTTAAAAGAAAAACTGTAAGATGTGTATTTTCCTCCTTCTCAAAAAAAGAAAAAGATATGTATATTTTCCTCGTAGAAAATAGAAATTTTGATTATTCAAAAATTTGTAACAATTTTATTTAGGGTTAAATATGATTTTGGTCCTTATAAAATTTTTAAATTTCAAGTTTTAGTCTCTATAAAAAATTTCATCAATTTTTGGTCCCTCAAAAATTATCCGTCACAACTTTTGTTCTCTACATTTAAGTAAAATCATGTGTATCCTTCAAAATTTTGTATTATTTTTTCATGGTTGAGTTTGGTAAGTTATAAAATCTTTCTTGCAAAAGTTTAATTTTTTTTTTTTAACAAGTGATGAATTAAATATGAATTTTTAAGTTTTTAACGCTTAAAAATTCATATTTAATTTATATCTAAAAATGTATTTAACCCTTTTAGTTATTATTACAAAATATAGAGTTGTGTCGTCTTTTTTATATATAAAAAAGGGAAATAACATAAGAATAAGAATTAAGGAACAAACTTAGGGATGTTGCATCCCGTTGCATCAAAAATATAACTCAAGTTTGATGCAATGTCATCATAGACCATGTGCAATGGTGTTGAATGGCAGTGTTGAATGCAAGGTTCTACACTTGGATGCAATGCAATGGTGTGTTGAATTGGAGGAGAGAGGAGGGAGGAGTTGAATTGGTTCAACTATGTTGAATTATGTCATGTGGGACCCAGCTGCCATGTGGCAAATTCTGATTGGTTGTCTGAATTTTTCTCATCTTAATAATTTGAACTTAGTTATTTCATTGCAAATTAAAAAAAAATATTAATTTTTTTTACCAAAATTCATGATTTTTTTTTGTCTATAAATAGAGACTTGGTTCATTTGATTTGGATACAGAAAAAAAAAAACCAAGTTTTTAACTATCTTAATATTATGATTATCTTTCTATTAACTTTTCTTTTGAAGTTTTAATTTTTTTTTTTAGTGAAATGGATCCCAACAATAATCTTTTCAACACCATTCTTCTAATTACTCATTTAGCTACCAAAATCCCAACAATTATCAAAATCCAAATCAATTTTTCAATCAACGTCCTCAAAACATACCTAATTTTGGTTTTGCATTTTAAGTTAAGAAAATAAAAATAAATTATTTAAATAAATTTTGTTTTTCCCAAAAAACTAAAAAATAAATTTTTAAGTGTTTATTATTTTAATTTAATTATAATTGATAATTGTAATTTTATGTAATCAAAAAAACAAAAATATAAAATTAAATAAGAATAGGAAATAAAAAGTGGTGGAGTAGAGTGTTGAATGAAAAAACCATTGGAGATGATAAAAATTGAATGAGTGTTGAATAAGAGAGAAAAACTGATTTGGAGTGTTGGGAAGAGAAAAGGTGGGTGTTGAGAGTGTGAACCATTGTAAGAGAAGGAGGAAGAGAATCCATAATAGTCTAATCAAAAGATCTATGGTGACTCAAGTTTGCCAAATAAAATGTCATCATAATATAGGATGGAGAGCAAATAAACATGAAAATGACTTTGATTCCTTTTTTGTCGAAAAGTTAAAAAGTTAATTGTATAATTAATACTTATTAACTCTTAACTTATAAATTCTACTATGAAAACATGGGTGGATCCACGATTGAATTATTGGTGAGGCTAAAAAAAATGTAAGGAAGTAAGACTGTTGACGAAATAAATTACACAAATAACAACATATGTATTAATTGATCGTAACAAATTGTCAATCACTTTTTTCCTTGTGTAGTTATGTTGTTCATATTTTAGTGAAATCTAACTTTTTAATTATAATTTAAATAACATCATAAAAATGATAAAACTAAAAATAGTTTAAATGAATGTTAAATTCAGAGTAAAAAATCTCAATCTAAAAATGGGTCTCCCCTTTATATATATTTTTTATAGACAATGCATGATGTAAGTTGCAAAACATTGATAACATAGGAAGCATTGCAGCTTAGTGGAAGATATTCAATTCAACGGGTTTCACCTCATAAGTTTGATTAGGAGTTGAACTTAGGACAACCAAGTATGAACGCAGACGCCACACCACTAGACTAGAGAATTATATTTGGTTATATGTCGAAATAGAAAATACATATTATATATTATAGGCTTTGTATAAAAAATAACAATAAAAAAAGGTATGGGCTGCATCCTACAAAATTTTAAATTCTTTTTGTTAGTCATGTTTAATAAAATATTGAAATCTCTCATTCAAAAGTTTAATTTTTTTAACAAGATGTGAATAAACTATAAACTCTTAAGCATTTTACGTTTAGAAATTCATATTTATTTCATCTATTGTTAAAAAAAATTAACTTTTATGGGAGATACTCATATAATATCCTAAATATATCTGCAAAAACTAATTCAAAAATACCAACGGTGTACATTGGTTGCCTTAAAAAAGAGACAAAAAATGATGATAGAGATTATTTAAGGCTTAAACGCACTATTTACTCCCTAACTTTGCAAAAGTAGCGATTTTGGCCCCCTTTTAAAAAAAAAGACAAAAGTGACCCCTCATGTTTACCCCCTTTTGCAAAACCTCAATTTTGACTTAGTCAAGCTCATGTGTCACGCCACCTAACTTCCAAAGATGCCACATGTGTAATTTTTTAATTTTAAATAAAATGAAAAATCCAGCACATCATTAATTAAAATAAAATAATTAGAAAAGCAAATTTATCTCTCTCATTGCCACCAAACTCAGAAGAACTTCAATCCTCCTCATCCACATGTGGCATGGATTTTGAGTTTGATAATGCTTTGGATGGTCTTCGTGGTGCGATTCCAGATTTTGATGTTAGCAGTTTTACTAGCAAAGACATTGTCCCTCCTAAAGCACAACATGTTTGGCGAGTGCTCTTTTTAGTAAAAGTGTTCAGGATATGGAAGTTAAGTTTGACATGACCACGAGACAAAAGGCAATTTTTGGATGTTTGCAAGCAGCACATGCTCAGGATTTTCTTCTAGCTATCCCGATTGATGGGTTAGGTCAGCATATGTCACCAGTGGAGTATCGTACTATCCTTAGATATCGTCTTATGATTCCACTATTTCCTATTGATGAGGTGTGCCCTGTTTGTCGTAAGGCGTGTCTGGATACTTTTGGGGAGCATGTTGTTCATTGTAAGGAGCTTTCCGACTTTAAGTACAGACATGACTTTGTTAGGGATGTACTTTTTGATATTTTCAGACGGACGGGAATATCAGTGAAGAAAGAGGCGCCTGTGAACTTCCAGACTGACCCACTAGATAGAAGATCGACACTCAGGCCTGCGGACGTTACAGTGTACGGATGGGTAGGTGGAAAACATGCTTGTGTAGACTTGACTGGGGTTTCACCACTTGTGGGATTAGGTGTCAGACCTTTTACCGTAGGACAGGCAGCCCTAAAAGCTGTGTCAAGCAAAGTGGCCAAACATGAGAAAGCGTATTCTGACAATCAACATGCTTTTATACTATTTGCTTTTGACACTTTCGATTTTCTTGCACCATAGGCCGTTGACCTTCTACATAGAGTTCAAAAGGTCATGCATAGCAATGTCATGTCTCTTAGGTTCATGAATGTTGTGTTCACGAGGATTGGTTTTGCCATCCAAAAAAGTCTAGCGGCGCAGCTTGTTTCCCGCTTGTCTTCTATTCAAGTGTAAATAATGGTTTATATATATATTAATTAATGCAAGGAAAAGGATCAGATTGAGCAAAAAAAAAACTAAAAACCCATAACCCTTTGAACAAATCCCAAATCTGTCATCTAGATATAACTCAAATCGAAGCAAATCAAACAACACTCACTTTCATCATTAAAACCAAATCCCAAATCTGTCATATTCCAAACCAAATCGGACCAAAACTCACACTATCCATCAAACCCGGAAAATCACAAGAACATGTTGAACCGTTGCGCTGCAAAAATCACAAGAACATGTTGGGCCACGAAACAGGTCATTTCAACTCGTATTTTGAATCAATGGCGGATCCAATCTCCAAACCTCTGATGGATTTTAATTCTCACGCTTCCTCCGATCTATAACCCTTCATTCTCTTTTCTATTCAATTTCAGAACAAAAAAATTCAAGATGCGAAGAAGAAGATCAGAACAAAAAAATTCACTGGAATTTGTTTTTTTTAGGGATTTAATTCAATTTTGATGCAAAAAAGAAGATCAGAACAAAAAAAATTAAGATGGAAATTAACACATTCACTATCTCTTCTCTTTTGCAATTAACACATTCACAACAATGGATCTACTCAACCAATACTAAGACAACAACAACAATCCATGCTCTGGTTGTTCTGGTTCGATTTGAAAATTGAATCTTTGAACCACCCCATGTTTGGGCTTTGTTTGGTTGTTCTGTGTGATAATGATTGAGAAGATGAAAAGGGAATTTGAGGTTGTTTATTATGGAATATAAAAGATAAGATGTGAGTAGGAGGAGAAGTGATGTTAAAAAACATGGGGTGGATGATTATGGGTCTATGAAAGAGCAAGAACAAAGGAAAATAAAAAAGGAACTTGATGATGAAGATGGAGTGTTGTTCCTTTTTCCTTTTAATATTTTTTTCTTTCATTTATTTAATACTTAAAATATTATGTGGCTTTTACATTTTTTTAATTTAAAAAAATACACAGCTGCCATCTTTGGAAGCTAGGTGGTGTGACACATGGGTTTGACTAAGTCAAAATTGAGGTTTTGCGAGAGGGGGTAAACATGGGGTCACTTTTGCCATTTTTTTTAAAAGGGGCCAAAATTTCTACTTTTGCAAACTTAGGGGGTGAATAGTGTGTTTAAGCCATTATTTAAAGGATCATTGATTGAATGAATAGATACTTGTGGCCGTCTCTTGAATTTCTCTTTTTAAATTTTGTTTTATTTTTCGGACAAACAACATGTTGAAGTTTAATTCTTTTTTTTATTATACATTAGTGTTTAGACGGACAATAATATATTCTTTTGTCCATTTATCTTGATCTAAATATAATATTATGCAATTGTTTTTTATAATTCCATAAAAATAATAAAATTGTAAATTAAATCGTTTAAATGAATATAAAATCAAATTAAAAATATAGGTACACCAAAATTTGATATCCTTAAAAAAAGGCATAATAAATATAAAAAAAGTTATTTGATTGGATAAAAATAATCAATCTCTGCAACTATCACCAATCATGATCTATATATATAGAGAGAGATGTCACTGGATAAGAGTACCAATGTCGTACTCGGTCACACTAACTTTGTTCTCTCTCTCTCTCTCTCTCTCTCTCTCTCTCTCTCTCTCTCTCTCTCTCTCTCTTTCTCACACACACACACACACACACACATCAAAGGCACCTCCGCTAAGATCTCACCCATTGAGTTTTCACCGATGACGACCTGCCATTGTTGTTCTCAATCATACTCACACTTGACTTCTCGTCGACGCCCACAACCAACATCAGCGTCGTCTCTGTTGTCACTACAAAAAATCTCTTATTACCCAGGGGTGAAATCTGTCTGTAGGAGCAAAAAGTTGTGGGTAATCTTAATTACTCACGGCTTACTGAGGGTCTCAAGGCCGTGGTAAAATGCCTCGTCGATAACGTTACCCACGGCCATGTAAGCCCTCTGTCTTTACCGTCGACCACACCATGGATAATTTGTGGGTAATCGTGGTTTCAACAACAAATTTTTGGTCATATATTACCCACGACTTAACCATCAGTAATATTACCCAGTGCTTAGTTGTCAGTAACATTACCTAAGTCATCTGTAATTCTTTTGTATGCTTTGAGCTTCAATCATTAATACCCACGACTAAGCCTTCAGTAATGTTTTTTTCCCTGTATACAATAATACACACAATATATCTCATTCAAGTGATGGCTCTTTTGTTTCATATATAGATTGCACATTAGCCTTCAAGATTGCTATATTTTTAGAACGACCTAACTATATATATAACACATTGACCTTTATGTAATCAACAAAAGCTAAAATAAAATCAAAACTCAATAACTTTCATAACTCCAATGGATTTTATCATAAACAAGTCTCAATCATTATCAATCCACAATTCTCCGAATGAAATAAACATTAATATAGCAAACAGTTTGACATGAAGTTAAACAACACATAAAACAAGTCTTCAATAAAACATAGTGTGGATGTCAAAGTAATACTAAAGCATAATTATTGCTAGGGTGACTACACCTCTAGACCCCGATCATCCTCAAGTATAAGATGCACAACAAGAAATCCTGAAAAGTATGATCAACACCGAACATATTAATAACAACTACAACCGAAGGATATCTCGAGATGTTTTGAACATGTATGCACTACCTCATCACCCACTCTAGCAAGTGACGAGAAACCTTTCCTCGATCACGCTTTATTTATCCTGAGTACCAGCATAAATCATTGAATGGACAGGTAAAAACGACGTAATTTTTTATGTGCAAACCCTTATTATTGGTCCAAAGTCTCACATTTATATGTTTATTTTTGTGTAAGAAAATGTAACTAGGAGCATTCTAACTTATCAAACTTAGAAATTATTCACCATGTGGTCTTAAGATCACGTCATCGACCTCCAGACAATCATTGAAGGTCCTATAGTTGTCTGTTGTCTTGTGACCATTGTTAGGAACGAACTTCGAAGCGCGTGGTATGTCAAAGGAATGTATTGTATGTACTCCTATAATATATGGATATATTCTTATGAAATGCTCCACAACCTAAGCCTAAAAATCAAACAATGTGTATGCTTAGTGATTTTGATTACTTGCTTGACTTTGAAGAAATTTGATGGAGTAGAGAGGAGTGTAGGTTTGTATTTGGTTGGTTTTAAAACTAATAGTTTTGAGACCGTGTTTATTCACTATACATAACATTGAAACAACATTTAACTATCGTTTGATAACGAACGACAATTAACTTCTTCGTTTTAATGTGCCTCTGAGCAAACAAAGTGCTTAAAGAGCAAAAATGTTTGCCAGTATGGCTCTTTGGTTGAGGTTTAGAGGCTAGCGTTCCTCCTAGTTCAATAGGGCCTAACCTTCTTGTCCATTCGCAACAGGAACACTTGTGCATTGTCAAGACTCATCTATACACATATTGAATATGTTAAATCTCTAGTTATATATTTTTAAATTGTAGTTAGATATTTGAGTAGGAAGCTTCTCCATCTACATTTATTTTTGTGAACCATGTACTTCGGTATCTTTTGCAGGTGAGGGAGAATGGTGTTGATCCCAATCCAGCCCCAACATACAATACATCAGCATGAACATAGTTATGAAGGATATGAGAAGCAGTTACGACATAGGGCCACTACCACACGAGGTAGAGGTTCAGCACCGAAAGCATATTGCCATAAACATACACAAACAACACTCATCTTTTTTATTTGGGGGGGTCAAAACTCAATACTACTCTACTTTTGGAAGCACTCTTCGTATCATTGATTAATTAGGCCGCAAATAAATCATGAATTGCACATGTTGCAAATAAAATAATATCAGTGGAATTAGAAAACGATCTCGTCATCAAGTGGCCCTCAAACTTTGGATTTATACTTTTGTTAATAAAGACTTGACACCTTCTACATTCTTCCAAACCATTATCTCATTCCTGGGCCACTAAATTATTATGTATTTGAGTTTTATTTTTCAATTCTTATCTTAAATAAAAATATTAACTTTTAATAAGATGTTACATAAAATTTACTAATAATTGTTCAATACCAAATATTTGATCCATATGACTCAGCTCACATACTACAAGACAAGGGATACAAATAGTTTGTTGGAGGGTCCAACCAAGGGCTGATTTATATACCTCAAGAACATAAGGCTCATGAAGGCTTCGTCACTTCCTATATAAAGAACGTAACTTACCCTAATTTTATTTTTTTTATTTTCCCTACAAATTTATTATATTATATTATGCTTATACTGGCTGTGTCATTTGTAAGACTAGAACAATGAAATTAAGGGAAAATGAAATCCAGTTTCAGCGTAATAATGCAATCCTAAAACATCACCTACAGTTCTTTCAATTTATTTAAGTCAATGCTTTGTGCATGAGGAAACTTCTTCCCCAAGAGTTTTGAGTTTTCCGTCAACTCAACCTTATCTCATTAATTGATATCGACCAACCTTGCTCTACTGAACCATTCCTTGTTGAAACATTAGGTTTATTGTGATTAGATTAGATTGGAAGAACAAAATTTAGTTCATGGTTGAATAAAAATACTAAACTAGATCCGTATATATTTGGGGTCCCTACATAGAAACTTCATACATATCTATAACTAGCTGTCCACCACCAACTAATGTCCCATTCACTAAACTAACTTAACTAATTTCAAAATCTGTTAAACAGTTGCTATATCTCGCCAAACACTGTTTTCAGATTCAAATCTGAAAATGAGAATGAAATTTTACCATCATTGCTTATGCAAAATAAAATTAAAATGAAATTATAACAAGATTTGAAATTTTACGGGTTTTTTTAATTCTAAACTTCAATTTTCGAGTTCAGACTGCATAAGTATCAGATGTTTTTCCCTTTCGTTCCCTTAACTTAACTTGGAAATGAATTTCATTCACTAATCCCAACAACACTTTCTCTAATAACTCCTCTTTTGTACATTAACCAAAATTATTTTTAAAAAAAATAACTAAAAAACGGGATTAAACGGAAAGGGTTCATTCTTTTTCCCATCTAAGAACACCATCATCATCATTTTCTGGTTTTTCTCATTCATCCCTAATTGCATTCCATTCATTCTCCAATAATTACATTTACGAATCGATTCTGCTAATCCCAATTCGCTTCACCAAAGCATTCCTAATTCCATCCTCAGCTTTTTGAAAACACATCCCACTCTGTTGCTCCAATCCCGCCATGTAACTCCTCACCTCCGTTCTAATCATCTCCTGCATCACACTCAACAACTCCGCATTAAAACTAAACGGCATCACCGATCCCGATTGTTGCATCGGAACCGCCATCGGAACAGGTACAGCCGTAGTCATTACCGGAATCAAAGGGATCGCACTTGGCGGAGGAGGTGGTACAGTGTTGACAGGCTCAGTTACACGGTTTGAATCTTCAGAAGAGGAATCAACACCAACACCGGGAAGTGAAAGTGATAACGAAGTTGGAGGATCGTTCGATTTCGAAGACGCCGTCGTTTCTACGAGTGGTAGAGGTGCGACGGTTCTCGTTGGCACAGGTCGGTAAACATGAGAGTTCACATGAGTGTTCACGATAGGTACGCTGGATTCGCTCACATCGGATGCAGAAGGAGAACCAGGAGAATTAGCGTTAATATAAAGACCAGTAGAAACAGGAATAGCAGCACCAGCACTAACAGATCTTTTCAACGGTGGAGATTCAGAATCATCAATCATAATAGAAGAACACTTACGTTTCAAAGTAGAGTTCCAATGATTCTTAATAGCGTTATCAGTTCGGCCCGATAAAAGCCTGGCTATTGTAGCCCATTTGTTTCCAAATCGAGCATGGGCTCTGATTATAGTATCATCCTCTTCAGGCGTAAAAGCCCGATGCTCAACTTGTGGTGAAAGCTGATTACACCAACGTAACCTGCATGATTTCCCTGACCTGCCTGGTATCGATTTGCTTATAATCGACCAGTTTCTAGGCCCGTGCTTCTCCACGAGTTTTTGAAGTGCTTCATCTTCTTCTGGACTCCATGGACCTTTGATCCGATCCATTTCTTTTCTGTTAATTACTGTGTTCATAAATGATATATATTTATTATAAAAATATTTTGTTGATGAGAAGAGAAAGGAGAAAGAGGGTTTTATGTTATGTTATGTTTGTGGTGTTTATTTTATTGGTGGAGGCGTTGCTGCATTTGCATTGGGTTGGTTTGAGAGGGTGATGAAGTGGTTTATATGTGAAAGGTTGAAAGGAAACCGGTTGGGTAGGTTAGGTTTAGGAGTTGACAGGGAGCGTTATGGGCAATCGGTACCGCTTATAACAGGGAAGCGGTTAGATTGGGATTTGGGATACAGCTGTAAACAGACACGCGTCACTTCTCAGCTGCTCCCAATTACACAAGTCACCTCTTCTTTTTTCCTCTTTTATCTGATTAATTTAAACGCGCGTTTATTACACACACACGACGCTCCACTTATGAATAAGAGAAAGTGTTTTACACGTGATGGATTGAGAAGGTGGGTTAGTTATGTAAAAAGAAAAAGAAACAGTTCTGGAAGTTAATGTAGACAAATAAACCAGAATTGATTAATTAATTAATTAAACGTTAAAAATAGAACAAGAGTATAAAAAACGGAAAAGGAAAATAAATAAGATAACGGTTGGTTAAGGGTTGGGTGAGGTTCCTTTTCTTTTCTTCTGCTTTGGTTTTCAGTTTGACTGAGGACTCCAGGCTGTATAGCATAAGGATTTCGTGTGGGATTTTGAAGTTTCGTCCTTTAGTTAGGAAATGGGACCCATTTTAAGTGTGACGTGGCACAAAACGACAAGATCGGTCGCCGAATCGGAGGGCGAATCATTACTGCTTTTCTGTCAGTCCAGCCTGTATTCTATACCTGCCACCCCCACCACCATATCATCCTATAACGGCCTATTCTAATCTCTACTTACACGTGTCGGTCACTTTTCAAAAATATCCTGTACGGAACCGGTTACTAAATCACATTCTCCAATGCTACGCCACTTTCCTCTCAACTTCCCTTCTGCTCTTCACTAATTAATTAATTATTTATTTATTATTACAGTGAAGAATAAAAACTAAAAACTCCTCAATCTGACAATCTTAGCGTTAAGAAATTCATTTTATTTTAGTTTTGAAAATATTATAGTATTATCATACCCACGTAATTGTCAGACATAAAATCTTTTAAAATGAAAGTGGAGGATTAGGGGATGGATGGATTAAAGAAAGGTATTGGAAAAGGGCGAGAGAGGAAGTTGTCGGGGGAGGTTAGGTTATTCAAATGAGAAAGCAAAGATATCATAATTGTGAATTGTGATGAAACAGATCCGTATCCATTTATATTTCTGTTACTCGTACGTGGTCCGTATACTATCCACGGCGTGGACCTCTTCCTCTTTCCTAAGATGCTATTTTTGGATTTTTGAGATATCAAAAACAAATTTAAAATCTACGTTCGTCCTCCCCCATTGGAAAAAGAAATTAAAAACCTATTCTAAAAATGTTGCATATAAAATACCATGACCATACTTAGAAAAAAATAAATAAAGGGTTAATAGTGTTTTTCTAAAATAGGTCATATCCGGTTTATCTCTAAAATAAATTGGTTTGGAATAAGTCCTTTAAAAAAAAAAATCAGAATGCCCTCTAATAGGCTATTTAAAAACGAAAAATTCTAGAAAAAAAATTTGATTTTCTAAAATTTTATGTATTCTTCAACTTTTTAATTCTTTTAAATATAATAAGTTCACATGTTGACTTAATCGTTTGAATGATTTTCTAAAAAAAATCGTCTGAATGACTGTTTTTGATTAAATGATTATGCGTGTCTTTTATTTTAATTAAAATTAATTACCAAGCAATATCTGACATATGTGGCATGTTGTTGTGTCAATCCCTCACATATTTGGCATTTTTATATTTTATCATTACTAACTACAAGAAGTAGACGCTGCTTTGTTTAGTGATCAACAATGTTTTGAAGTTTGAATGTGTATCCGAAATGCACAAGACCATTTCTTTACAGCTTTAATGTGTGTTTGGTTGTGCGGTGATGATAATTGATTCTGATAAAATTAATTTTGATTAAGTTTAGAAGTTAGTTGAATATAAAGTGATTTATGTTTGGATACTTCAAAACAAAAGTGATTTTTATGAAAATTGGTGAAAATAAAAGTTACGAGGTGAAAGGCAATTAAATTCAAGGGCAAAAGAGAGAAATTGATTGAAGCAAAACCCACGGTGAGAGAATTGATTTCAAGAAGTTAGGAATTAGAGCTTCATCCAAAATTGATTCTGAAAAGTAAAATGCATGCTAGCAGCAAAGAAGTGTAGAAGAAGCAAACACAATAAAATTGATTTTGAAGGAGTAAACTCGCGTTTTGGCTGTCACACCGGGCAACCAAACATATACTTAATGAAATGGTTTGACTATTATTCTACTCCATCACAAGCAAGAATATCGAGTTTAAGGGAGGCTGTAGTTTGGCTTAGTGAATTAAGTTTGTTGATGGTGCAAATTAAGCTAGATTGAAAGCTAATGTTGGACGGCATCATGGAAAATTCTAACAACCAATCAGACTTTGGCAATATAATATCCTCTAGTTGATCACATTTAAATCAATTTAGAAACTTTAAGATAAGTTTTGTTAGGAGACAAGCAAATTATCTTACTCATACTCTAACAAGGGCGTCAAAGTTTTATGCTCGTCACCATGTCTTTGATTTGATTCCATCTTGTATTACATCTATTTTGATGAATATGAGTTACATTCTGTCAAAAAACTTTAAGAAGTATTATCGTTCCTATCTCTGGTTGTATTATTTCAGTCAAGGACTGTATGTTTTTTTGTGTGCTGTTAAAGTGATCATTCTTTTTGAAGTTAAGATATCTTTTTATGCAAATTGGAACCGTCCTTTGCCAAAACCGCCAGGAGGTTATCTCAGATAACTCCCCTGTAACACCCGTCTAGATAATTGTGTCTCCTTTGTAATTATCTCTCTCTTATTTAGGACGGGGGTATGGCAAACTCTAGATAATCAGACTATGAGTCACCTAGACCCTGAGTCATCTAGACTATGTGGTATCCAGACTTTGAGGACCTAGAAGTCACATAAGCTTTGTCTTCTTATGAGAAAGGTCGTTTTCAAGCTCTGTCCAAGTACATTTAGTCTTCTTCTGAATCACGTGCTAAGTCAAATTTAAGGACAAAGGGAATGAAACAAATAATTCTATTTGCAACAATGGATTTGAAATATCTTTACAAACGGTATTACCATATCAGGCAAAATTCCAATGTCTTGATTTGATAGCTTCTCAAAGACTCTTAATGCGCTGACACTTCTACAACGTCTCTCAAATTCTTGCCTATATAAGGAGCCGAAGACTTGAATAACACAATAAGACTCTGTTATTTTAACAAGTGTCCTTACTCTGTCAAAATTCATAGTGCATAAACACTTAAGAACTTCTTGTTGAGTTCATGTCTTAGAAATTCAAAGTCTTAAGAGTCTTACTTTGTTTTGTAATCGTTTACACCTCTGACTATATATCAAGTGTAAAAACCAAATAATCTTTTATTTGATTAAGTTAGATTGTTAGAAGACTCTTTCGGTTGTGGTTGAGCATTAGAAGTCTCTTGCTTGTGTTTGAAAAAGCCAACACATATTAACACTATGCTCTTGTGTTTTTCTCACCTTCACCCTCAACCATAATATATAAGCATCAGACGAGTGAGGGAGGTTCGAAATTCAGAGGCTCTTCCTTAGGGTGGGATAGCAGTCTTCGAAGAGAGGAAGAAGATACGAAGTCTCAAGATAGAGACGAGCATAAAAGAGCACCTTACCTTCATCGATGTCAGAGATAGAATGGTATAGCGAAAAAAGACCTTCATTTCTGATCAGGATATGAGAATGATTCAAATGGTTTTGCGGAGTTTCAAAAAACATTTTTTAGGGTTCGAAGATTATAGAGTAAGAAACATGAATCTAAGAGATTAAGAGTAAGATTGCACCACTGGCCGTTTTCAAGGAATGATGGAGAAGACTTGATCTTTAATGGAGATGCGTACCAAGGACATTATCAATAAATCTTTTAGAGAAGAGGAAATTGAAGTCGGCTTGGGGTGCTACAATCCCACTAAGAAGGGAGTTATCTCATAACACTCTTGAAATTAGGTGAATTGAGATTTAAGCATTGCATGCCACGTCGTTTGACTAGTTGACAATAGTTACACGATAAATACTTTGTTCATACATTGTAATTAACACATAATCAATCAAACATGCTTATTATGCACCTTTTGTCTCTTTATCTCTATGCTTTTATTCACGCCTTTGTTCATGATGGGCTTGAGCTAAATCATGGGCTACACTCTTCCCTTGTCTTTTAGTAAGGGTCTGTTTGGTTCGAGAATTAGGAGGGGAGGGGAGGGGAGAGGAGATATTTTAGTTAAAAATGTGTTTAGTTCACAAGGGGAGGGGAAAAATTTTAAAATTATTTTACTGTTTTACCCTTAAACTTAATTAAATAAATATAATAAAGTAACGAAACAATAACGATGTAATCGATAACAACACGATGTAGACGATGGAATAATGGATTAATAATAGGGTTGTTACAAGTAGTAATAAAGGTTGTTACAAGGAAAAGTTATTAATAATATGAAATAAAAGTTGTTACAAAAATAATATAACATAATAATAATAATAAAAGTTATTACAAGATAATATAACATATAACCTAATAATAATAATAATAAAAGTTTATTTACAAAATAATAATAATAAAAGTTGCTACAAGGATAATATAACCTAATAATAATAAATGTTGTTATAAGGATATCATTGAAATTTTAAATTAATCTAAGGATAATTTTGGCACCGTAATAAAATTTGCTCTCATCCTCTCCCCCCCCCCTTCTAAAAATTGAACCAAACACGTCGAATTAAAAATCTTCCCTCCCCTCCGCTCCCCTACCCTCCGAACTAAACGGACCCTAAAGGAAAATGAACGGACATTAGATCTTAAACTTAACATTTTGATACACCTAACAATATTTCCAAAGTAATTTCTAGATTTTCCTCCATGCTCTTGATAGTTTTTACCAAGAACTCTGCCTCTAGTGATATGATTATATTTCATCTGTTTTGTCTTCCTCATTATAAAATAGGCTTAATTGCAGTTTTAACCCCCTAACTTTCCCAAAGTTGCGATTTTGGCCCCCTAAGAAAAAAACTACAAAACAGCCCCATAAGTTTGGCAACTGTAGCAGTTTTGGCCCCCAAGGCTGATATTGACTCGGTCTACGCTGACGTGGCACCCTAAGTGAGGTGCCACGTGTTATTATTTGTTTTGCCTTGGGGGCCAAAACTGCTACAGTTGCAAAACTTAGGGGGCTGTTTTGTAGTTTTTTTTTAGGGGACCAAAATTGCAACTTTAGAAAAGTTAGGGGGCTAAAACTGCAATTAAGCCTATAAAATATACGTATCTTCTCTCTACATTCAATTTTTAATCCAATGATAAATTTTATAAAAACCCAAAATATATCCCAAAATTTATCTCACATATCAAAAAATTAATGGTCCACAATTTATCTCATATACATTTTTTTAAAAAGGAATTTATCTTATATACATATAATCTGTCTGTATTTCATTATAAGTCACTTCAAAAAAATATATTTGTATTGTATTATAAATTATTTTACAATATTAATGCATCATTAATGAATTTTTTTCATGTACTATTTATTACTCTCTTCTTTATATTCTTTTAATCTCGTTTTCTCATGTCATTGATAAGAGATAATTTTGTAAAATTACTCATAATTTCTCTTTACAATACAAAATCAACTACATTTTCTAACATGTGTGAAAATGTCATAACGACTTATTAGTTAATGAGATATCATGATGAACTCATTGCAATGAGAAGAAATCGTTTGTAACTTCAATGATGATAAATTAAAGAGCTTAAAACGTTTATTTTTTGTTGTTGTAAAAGTTAGCAATATTATCGAACTCATGGACCTCCTATGTGTCCCTTAGTTCACCAACCAAACTATCTACACATAAATGGAAAAAAAATTGTTAAAATAATAATCATAGAGGAATATCTCAATGGAGATGCTTCTAAGGACAATTGTAATTAGAAAACCTCATTAATCTTAGAGACGACGGACAAAGTTGTCCTTATGAAAAGACTCGACTCTTATAGTAAAAATAGCCCTCAAGGGAAAAAAAATATTAATTAAATGAGAAGAACATAAATCCTCGGAGTTAAACCCAAATCATGGAAATACCACAACATGGATCTCTACCACTAGCCAAATATACAAACTTGAAATTATTACAATGTTACAAGTATATATTCAATTTTACATGCATCATATATAAATAAAAAATAATTTTGATCTCAAAATTTTGATAGCCTAACTTTGTTGAGCTGTCTGCACCCCGTAAGAGACGATCCTAACGATATGTATCTTACTCCAATAATAAGGGTTTATAGTCAAAAGTGGAGCCAAGCTAGTGTTCCCCTACCTGGGTGTAGTTTGGTGGAGTGTCACCATCCTTTCAATTATGGAAGTTTAGTTGGTCATTATATAGTTTTATCTTAAACCGTAACAGATAGAACCAACAAACACTCACAAAAAGAAATCATAACTCATGAGTTTTTAAGATAGTACAAATTGTAAATACTGTGATTACCATGTTTTTCTCTTGGAAACAAACGATCTATAATTAACTCTCGTTTGCTAGAGGAAGATTACAATACCTTTTATAATTAATCAAGTCTATCTTTTTTAAGTGTCCTTATTTACATGGAGACAATTGCAGAACAAAACTACAACCAATGATAATTTGGTTAAGAAAGGAATATTAAACTCTTTATTTTTTTTTTAATCAAGTTTTATCACACTGTCAAGTCTCAAACTGAGTTTCTCAAGGTTAAAGTATTTATTTTTCAACCAAGTGCCCTCTCAGGAATCTGGCAGGAATATTAAACTCTATCTATGTATGTATAGGTCGAGTCAAGATCTTTTCCATTTATTTTCCTTTTTTTATCATTCATTTAGAGAGATAAAAAATAAAAAATAATTGATGATGGTGTGACTCACTTAATGATAAGACCCATCACTTAATTTTTGTGTCTATCTCTCTTCAAATTGAATTGCATCTTCCATTTATTATTATAAATGGAGAGGATCTTAACCCACATAGGTCTGTGCGGAGTTGAAGAAAATATATATTTCTTCTTTGAATGTTATGTTTTCGGGTGGATTCTAGGGTGAGGGTCCAATTAGGTCCCTCACCGGTGAACCACGAGAAAAACATCAATAGATTAAATAAGTGGTTCAGATTTATTTAAATTAAAAGAG
>Ga0228711_1004797_pt1 | contig 20695 bp, 10 predicted proteins | sample MedpolnodulmetaG_2_FD_177996 | JGI IMG/M metagenome (GOLD analysis project Ga0228711, IMG submission 177996) | Root nodule microbial communities from Medicago polymorpha collected in Santa Monica, California, United States - brown nodules | ecosystem: Host-associated > Plants > Roots > Nodule... | reverse complement strand
CAGCTTTGTGTGGGTGGATGTGGCATGATGGAAGACGCAAAACACTTGTTCTTCTCTTGTGATTTTTTTGGTAAACTGTGGTATGGTATTTCTCACTGGCTCAGGTACCACATAGTGTTTCCTGAACATGTGTCAGATCATTTGTATCAATTTGGCACCTTAGGCGGGTTTTTCAAACGCAACCGCTCAACTTTTAATCTCATATGGCTTTCTTGTGTGTGGGTAATTTGGATAGAAAGAAACGCTTGGGTCTTTCATCAAAAAGAGGTCCCATTACATCAATTACTAGATAAAATTAAACTTCAATCATACTGGTGGCTGAAAGCGAACCGTCCTAACTTTGCCTTTTCCTATGATTTGTGGTGGTTGAACCCTTTACCTTGTCTGGGTATTTATCTGTAATGGGGGTTTTGTCATTTGATCTTGTTATTTTGTTACCCTTTGTTATGAGGTTGTAATTTGATACTCTTTCAGCTGGGGTTTTTGCACTACTTGTGCTGAAATTTTCAGGCTGCAGTAATATATTTCATTTTAGCTTCTTCAAAAAAATAAAATAATACTGAATATAACCATAAAAATAATAATACAGTCTATTTCAAATATATATATATATATATGAAGCTCTACAAAACCCGGTAGAGGTTAATTTCTTTTTTAATATCTATTCCACTTCCAATCAATTTAACATTCAATTCATTTAGTCTTCTAATTTCAATGCACAAGAATTTTAGTAGATATTTTTTTTATACCAAAAGTGACTTAATTTTACCAAGGACATATGATATTAATGCACAGTGAGCTCAATTATCCCATTTATGCATATATCTGATTATCCCACTAACAAAATATTTTATAGATCATAATGGGCCTCTAATTTGCAGGTAGAAACTAAAATTTGAAGAGAAAGATGGATTAAAAACAAACCAATGAAATACAAAAATTATCCTAAAATATTATTAGGATAATTTTAGGATATGTGTAGAAATGGAAAATAAAGGATGACGAGTAGGAGAAAAACAATTGGTCAAGAAATGGGATGGAGAAAGAAAGATAAAGAAGAAGCAGAAAAAAAGGGGGGAAGAAAAATAAATCAGAGAGAGAAACTGAATCATGATAAAGTGATATCTGGAAGAGAGGGGAACAAAACTGAGATGTCAAGGAAGAGTTTTCAATAGGAATCAAGGTTGCAATGACCATTAATACAAGTCAGTGAAAATCACTTAAACATGTCGGAGTATATCTTCTGATACCAATATTCTCATATTGTCAATTATATGTTGCAATTTCAAGAGTGGCCTCAAGAAAATGTTTGAAGATATTGATAACCAATGAAGATAGTGAAAATGATATTGTTACATGAAATGTGGTTTACAGAGAAAATTTTAGAAATGTGTAATAATTCGTATCTACTTTTAGATTTTAAATGTTTTTTTGTTGTTTCTGTTTCTCACAGACTATAAGCTCAATATGAACAACAACATTAATATTTTCATGAATAGTGAATCACGACATAGTATTAGGTATTACATCGTACACAACCCATGCGTCGCACGGATGTAGGTCTAGTTTTATAGAAAATGCTAATTAGTGTCTTTGAACCATTGTTTAAACAACCAAAAGTAATAACTTTTATATAGAAAATGCTTTAGAGATTTTGTATCTAAAAAATAAAAACATTGTAGGGTTTGATCTCTTAATTTCATGTAATTATTTACAAAATGTATACTTGATTATTTAAACAATGTTTTTAGTGCACTTGTTAGTATACTCATATTTTATTTTAAACTTAATCTAAAACAGACAGAAGATAGTTTTTATCCCTTCAAAAATAATGTCTTAGTTTCGTGCAACTTTGATGGATTGTAGACAACTCTTGTATTTTATTTTAAACTCTATGCTTTAGCCAGTAGAACCATATCTTTAGCCTGTTTTAACGAGTGAATAGGCTTTTTCGTCATTGAATTTACACAAATCGATTAATTGCATCCTCCGATTAATCGAAAATTGCTAGAACATCCCTGAATTTTATAAAATTGATCAATTAATCTGAGCATGAAATTGATCAATTTGTCCAAATTTAAGGACAAAATTTTTTATTCACTCTTTTGTATTTTTTTTATTGAAATTTTAACATGTATTTGACAAACAAAAAATTATAGTTAATGAAATGCTATAACTTTCACTCTTAAAATGAAGAACTCATTCAATTACATTTGAATTTGATTGTGTTAGATTATTAGATTTAATATTAAGATATATAAATTATCTATAATAAATAAATAAAAAGAGAAACACATTATCATAGATACTAGCAAAAAGAGATATCATCATAAAATGTCATAATAGCATATCCATGAATATCAATTTAAATTTAAAGAGATATGTAAATTATCCATGAATATTGATTTGTGTTAGCAAGAGTGTGTGAGAGACTAAGTGAAATGGTGTGTGTGTGAGGTGGCCTGAGTTTGTGTTATGTGTTGGATTGATATGTGTATTTATTTGTGGGGTATGTGTGTGTTTGATTCTACACTGCTATGTGAAACAGAGTTACTAACAACACCTTAAAACTCACACACTCAATTCGATATAAACATTGTGAATTAAGTTAAGCTTTAGGAAACAATCATATGGTCTAGCTAAGGTTATTGTTCATGATCTAGCTAAAATAGAACTAAGTTATTGTACACAATCACCGTTGAACTCAATAAAACAACAAATTGTGCCTAAGAATATTTTCTTTAACGGTTATTTTCCATCTTCAACTTAGTACAATTTCATTTTTCTCATTTACTTTATCACCTTTTACATTTTTGTGATTCAGCCATTAAATCCAACGGCTGTACCCTCTTTGGCGTGTGAAGTAAGAAAAAATATGCATAGAGTTTTTTGACCTTTTCTAAAATAAAATAAGTTTCTTTAATAATTAATTTATAAGTTTTTTAAAAGATGTTTCTTGTCTACAAATTGAGTCAATTACAGCTCTCACTTTCCATTCATTCATCCATTCCTCCTCTCTTCTTTGTTGTTCTTTCTCCCCTTGTTCATCCTCACTGCCAAACACTCTCTCTAGTAACTATTATGTTATTGAAATATCATAAGAAACACTCTCAAAAAACATCCAAATGCTAGTAAACACTCTTACTCAAGTTCTTCTTCTCTATTATATTAGTTCAATGCAATGAAATTCGTCCAAAAGCTTCACGGAAGGGATAAAGTCTATATTTTGGAGATAGAAAAATGTTATTCATAGAATTTTTTATCTCTAAATGTAGACAATTTCCGTGGGACTTGTTGGATGAATTACATCATTTGAACTATTACAACAACCTAACTCGCAACATTCCAACAAAAAATGCTTTTGCAACTAAACAAGAACTAGCACATCGTAAATCGTCACACACCAGCAAACATATATCTTGTTAATTCTCTTTATTTAAGACTTCTTGTTAATTCTCTTTATTTAAGACTTCTTGTTATTTCTATATCTTTCCAGTAAAATGATTAATTAATGCCAGAAACATAATGTAGCTAAGTAAAATCTGCAAAGACATTTGTGCATTATTCCTCGTATGCAATCTTTTGGAATTTTCTTGTATACAAGTGATCATATTTTGTTTTGATTTAAAATTTCTGAAGCTTTTCTATGTTTGTTTAGTTGATGGAAAAGGAATGATGGACATGGACAATAATGTGGTAAAACACTTTCATTTGAGTTATTATACTACGCATGCACTTTCCCTTTGTCATTTGCTAAAAATTATCTTCAGTTTTTCAGATATAAAATGATACATAATTTTGTAAAACGATTCATAATTTCTCTTTCTCATACAATATTAGTTATACTTCTTAATTTATGTAAAATGATCAATACGTCATATAATTTGAGACAGATTGGGTAACTACGTAAAAACTGCAATAATTTGTGGTTCCTCATTCTAAGGTTGCTAAAGATTAAAATTAAAGTTCGTAGATATAAGTTAATGCAATTGGGGGCAGGATTAGTTTAGAAGCACTGAATATATAAGTTCCATTAAACGCACGTTTAGTCTGATGCCACAATTTGTGGCTTCTATATTTTCACGTTAGAATGACATCGAAACACGAGACAAGCAAACGTACCATAAAACTCATGCTTGGAACAACTGTCTAAAACAAAAGTTTCTTCCTTAAAAAAAGTTACCTTAGTAAATTGGGTGAAGTTTCATACTATTTTGCCAACTTCTGATGCATATTATAGGGTGCTGTGTTTTTAATTTATTCTTGTTTTGTTTTACTTTTTAAATTGTAGAAGGGGAACTTTTTTATTAACTAACACTGCACTAAGGACCATAGTTTTTAAATTGAAGCTATAAGCTTAAATTTTTCTCATAATCTCCTTTCTCTTCCTGTAGATGCATTTTTAGTGAAATTATGTATTTCATATGTGACAAGGTTTTGTTTCACATAAAGACATATTTTGAACAATATTCTCTCCCTCATTTTTATATAACTTTTTCATTTTAATATAATACTTTATTTCTTTTAACTAAATGACTACATATTATTTAGTTAAGACAGAGGTGAATATTAAATATATTTGAATTGCTTTGAGGTGTATAACTCTTTTTTTTTTCTGGCTAAATAAGTTTTTAATCCTTATAAAAATATCAAATTTTTTTTTAGTCCTCATAAGAAAAATAAGTTTTTGTTCCTATAAAAAATTGCAGCATGGAGTTTTGTTTCATGTTAAATTCAATTTTTTTAAATATCCTTAAATGTTAAATTTTTGAGTGATTTTTTCGACACATGTTTGAAATATTATAATAAAATAATCTGTAAGAAATGAGCTCAAAATAAAATTTCTAGGTCTATATCTTTATTGCTTTTATCTTGAACTTTTGAATGTTAAAAAATTTCATATTTAACGCATTTCATGTAAAAAAATCTTTTTTTTTTCTTCTAAAGAACATTTTATAAGGTTCCAAACTTGCATGCAGGAAACCTTTTAAAAATTAAAATAAAATTCTGATATATTTATACGGATCAAAAACTTATTTAACTATTTTTTTTCCGTACCATTCTTGGTTAAATATTTGGATACTCTTGTTTCAATTTTGTTTTAAATTTGAATTAACATATTTTTAATTAAATGTTTTTATTGACAAGGTATATGTGAATAACTCCTTCAGCTAAAGCCTGTGTAGAGAAAAATACACGCCAATCGAGCCCTTTACGAGTTTTGGGGAGTTCCTTCTTTAAAAAATCTATCTTTTCAAGTTGTTCCATGATTTAGTTAAACTATTCTTTATTGTCTTTAGCTCTCTCATTCGATTTCTTTCGAGTTCTCAAATTTATCAAATTGTGATATTTTACTCTAATGGAATTTTCAACATAAACATGAGATCTACCGAAATAAATTTATCACTCTAAACCATATGTATGGTGGTACAATACTTAGCAGACCTTAAAAGCACCGCAAATATGGTGTATGTGTCCTACCTTGGTGTTATTCAAGGTGGAATGTTGGTTGCAATGGTCTCAGCATAACTATATATGGTATTATTAATTTGTATTGAGATGATTGAGAGTGTTAGTTTATTTTGGTGATTCTCATGTCTATAATTATTTTTTTGAGCAACATGTCTATAATTACTATATCTACAAAAGTACCATGGAATTATTAATTTTAAAGGTCAATGATCTAAAAAAATGACTTTAAAATTATGCGATTTGAGCAACAATGAACCGAGTCGTTCACAAACATAAATCAAGTTGAGTTTTAAGTTGAACAATTCTTATCAAATCAAGATATGTCAAGTTCGACTAGGCTAATTTTCAGTCCTAGATTCAACCAACCATTTTTCTAGTGCAACTGGATATTAACAAAAGATCAAAGTCGTAGAACTAGAATCTAGCACAAATGGTTGGTGCACAGTATACATGAGCATTGTAAACTTCAGGGACCTCCACAGTTACACTCTCTCTACCCTCTCAAATCTCCGGCCACCGCCCAACGGTGACCACCATCTACCACTGTCGTTCTCTCCGATCTATTTCTCTACAAGAGGAGCTAATGACAGATTGAGATCAGATCTTGAAGGATGGTTGTAATTATAGATGACAGAGAGGGTGCTGAAATAGGCGTGTTCAGATCTGAAGGGGTTGGAGGTCGACGACGACGTAATAATGTGGTGGCGAGGATGATGGTAGTGACAAGGATGGAGGGCGCAATGGCAAAGACGAACTGACGGTGATGGTTGTGGCTGACAAGGACGGTGGTGGTCAGGATAGAGAGTGCGGTGAGGACGGCGGTGGTTGTGACTGACCGCACCTTTCTAGTGGTGGTGGTGAAAATGCTGGGTGACTGCAAGAGAGGAAGAGGGTTTCGGGAAAAGAAAGAGAAAGGCAAAGGGGAAGAAGAAGGGGAATTACCAAATTACCCTTCAAGTTCACAGCAAAATTACTATTTTGCCCATGGTGTTATATTTGTGTCAAAAATTATATGTTTACTTAACATTTCTCATATTATATTGATCCCCTAAAAAACCATATTAAAAACATAAACTAGCAATCTCTTTCTTAAATGATAAATTGTAATCTTGTGTGATTATAGTGAAAAATTTATTAGAAGTGCAAGGGGACTAGACCAACCTCAAATCGTGAGGTGAACCAATTTAATTTTCTTGTGTCGTCTCCTCTCTCTCTCTCTCTCTCTCTCTCTCTCTCTCTCTCTCTCTCTCTCTCTCTCTCTCTCTCTCTACTTTGTTTTCGCTGTATACTTTGTTTCAGACTCTGATTGAACTACGATTATGATCAGACTCTGAACGATTTTTTATGACCACTTAAAAAAAATAAAAAAAAGTCAACACAATTCAACCCCCTCTTGTATTTTTCTCACTTTCACTCTTAATTTCACATTGAGTGTCACATTTATAAAAGAAATGTTTAACAAGAGGTCGATCAGTGGTATCCTTGTTTGGTATAGAATAAAACTTTTTTTATATTTAATGATAGAGATTTTCTCATAGCATTGTACTTGCTTCTTGTGCGCTTTCTTATTTTTAAATTTTTCCCCTCTTCGAATTATATCATCCAAATCATACCAATTTAAAAGTTTTGCCTAACTTCCATTTCACATTTCTTCAATTACAGATTTTGCTCTAAAATACTCCCAAATAGGAAAGAAAGAAAGCAAAAACTGGTAATAGTTTGACTATTCCTATTAATAGCTTGATTCTTCACCATAGATAAATGCGCATTCAAAGGCTACCAATCACCACAACACAACAAAACATGCTAAAGAATCTTTTATTCAATGGTTGTTTTCCTTAGTCCAACTTCATTTCCTAATTTACTTTTGGGAAATGCTAACTTGTGCTCTTTAGGCACAAGTTAATGAGTCAAAAGTAGAAATTTTATGTTGTAAAATGTATTTAAATTTAATTTTTTACTTTTGATTAATCCAATGCACAAAATTTAAGAAAAAATTTCTACTTTTGGGTTGTTTAACATGTACCCTAAGGTGTGTTTGTTTCAAGTTATATTTGTTGATTCCCTGGAATAAAAGGATATGAATATATGTGCCTATGTTTATTACAAGTTTACTAAATTTTATTCCCGGGTATAAAATGTTCCTGGGAATAGAAAAAAATTTCCAAGGAAAAGGATGAGAATAAAGTTCCCATGGAGATGAAAATAAATTCTTAAATAGTTACCTATTATAATCCCTATTTTTATGGTTCCTAAAAATATTATAAAGTTAACCAAATATATTTTTCCTAAATACATTGGAATAAAATTCTCATCTTTATATTCTAAGAAATGTTATTCCTAAAAATAAATTTGATAAACTTAAAACAAACACACCCTAAGGGCACAAGTTAGCATGAACCTTTACTTTTTCACATTTTCCATTTTTATGATTCAACCATTAAATCCAACGGTTGCACGCTCTTTCGCGTGTGAAGTAAGACAAAAGATGGATAAAGTTTTTTGACCTTTGGTGAATATCTTAGCTTATAAATTAAAATAAATTAGAAAAATAATTGCTACTACTCAAGTGTACTACTCAAGCATAAGTTAAGATATCAACCATGCCCTAAGTTATGATTCATATTCTTATGTACATTGATTACTCACTTTAATTTTTATATATGTTGATATGGATTTTAATTGGATTATGCAATATTTTTGTAATTTTTGTTATGTATGGTTAATAAATTCATCCATGCCCTTTTCTTTGGTAATTACACAATGTATTCTCTTTTTCTCTTCTTGTTTATGAAGTTTTTATAAGGCTTAATTCAATTTCTCATTCCAAATCTAATCTAAACCATGAACATGTACAAATTGAAATGGAGGATTGAATTAATGTAGGATTCATAACTTGTGAATCATGAGAATTTTCATGGATAAATGTAATTTAGTCATTACATGTACATTATGAGACAGTAAAGAAGTATCTCTATCCGGTGAAGCCTTTTGTACGTAAAAAAATATCTTTGAATTTTTAATGAGATGTTCTATTGGATTGGTGCCCTTGAACGATCGATGGATTGCTAAAGTTAAGTTTAGATGGTTGGCCGTATAATCCAAAAAAAATATTTTCCCTTTGTATTTTGCCAAGATTGTGAGCTTTTTTCAAAAACTAAATGTATCCCTCACGTGCAACCTTATAGATTAACTCCCTTGAAGTATCTCCTAACAATGACTGAAATTCACCTTTTAAAAGTGAATAAAATAGGTGTCCGAAGTTCAAACTCAGACCCGTGCATATATTGGATTTAAATTTACCCCTTTGATCTATAATAACTTGTATTTAGAGTCCGACACATCTTAAATTTTAAATAAGATGTTTTATTGGATTAGTGCCCTTTTTGGAGATGTGTCAGACTCTAAATAAAAGGTTCTCTTTCACTTAGAATTCAAATTTTGGTTCGTTGCGTTGTGAGTGCCTATCCTCTTTGGCTTGACCCATTGTTCGTTATGATTGACTTTTTTAGTCAACCTTTTATAATGAGTGATAATTGTATACTCATTCAATTTCGAATCGACCGAAACTTTAATCAAAATAAAAATGGTAACAAGTGTCCTTACGACATTGTTTATGTAGTCAAAAAAGTGACTTTTGCATTAATAATTGTGTATTTGACTTGCATTTTCAAATGATATTTTCCTTAATGCATTCCTTAACCAATATCTTTATGACACTTGTTAGCATGATCTTATATAAAAATGGTTCCAACGAAATTAGGATAATTGGATTACACAAATAGATAATTAGAATAATAGTGGTGAATGCATAAATATTTAATTAGCATAATTTGACAAAATCATTGTTTTTTAGGCAAAATGAAAATTAAAATAAATTAAAAGGAATATACAAAGATTGGGGGGCATAAAACCTGGTCTAGGTACAACCCAAATGAGAATACATTAAGATAAACCCTACCAAATGACATGTCTTAACATATTCTAACAAAAATTCACTAGTCACATGCGCAACCCAACAAACCCATATACAGACGCGAAATAAGGTTACCAAAAAAAATGAAGAGTGAAGATCTGCAAAAAACAGTTAGGTTTTAAAAATGGTGAATGGATTGACCGCCAACACGGTCACAAAATCTAAGTGTCAACAGCTCTCTGAACAAGCAGCAAGCATACAAGCTCTTTCGAGCGTAAGCACCAGTGTGACAGTCATTTTTTAATTATAGAGAGAGGTCAAAGAACAAAGAGTTGTGCTGAGAGAAGGAAATGTTTTTTATATTAATATAATTTCCATTTTTTAAATATTTACCGGATTTTATTTACTTCTAGGTCGAACTTCAGATTTCCAGAACCCCTTTCTCTAAGAATCGAAGGGTTAACACAAAAATAGTTTTCTTTAATTCGTATAAAATAAAATAAAATGTAACAAGAATTATTATGAGAATGAAGAGCACCTTTTTTTTAGGGAAAAATGCTTATAACACTTCATTAATTAGAAGCAAGTTATACATGTTGGTTCATTGAAATAAGTAATAGAGTTACCTGAAAATATGGCTCCCACTACCAAGACACGAGAGACGTCATTTCCTTATCTCCGATTAAACTCAATATGCGAGTTTCTAAATTGAAAATCAAAACCACGTGGACAAGCAGATATGACATGTCTAAATTTTGTAGCATCATCTTGATTATCGTTGAAGGCATCCACAGCTAATTTTGAGTCAAACTCAAAATCAATGTTATCAAAATGCATATCACTTATCCATTGGATCCAAGTGCCTCCTCCACCAAGTTGCAAGTTGCATTCTCCATCGTCGATTAATTGATATCTAAAGGCTAACGATTATCATGAATCCTTATTGCTACCGATCACTACTCAACAACAACAAGAACACATGCAAAAGAATCTTTTCTTCAATGGTTGTTTCCATCTTCAGCTTAATCTAATTTCATCTTTCTCATTTACCTTTGCTCTTTTTTTCCATTTTTGTGCTATACAACAATTAAAAATCTTGTACCCTTTAACGTGTGAAGTAATAAAAATATGGTTAAAGACTTTTGACCTTTGGTGAATATCTTAACTTATAAATCAAATAAGTTTCTTTAATATTAACTTATAAGTTTCTTTAAAATATGTTTCATGTTTTTTGTCTATAAATTAGGTTTGTCGCAACCCTTGCATTCCTTTCATTCAACCCACCTCTTCTTTTCATCATCAAGTGTTTATTAATTCTATTATCATTTCATGAAATATCCAAAGAAACTCTCAAAAAACACCAAAATCCTCATAAACAATCATAGGCAAGTTCTCCTTCTCTAGATCTCGGAATTTACCTAGCTCTTATGAGAAATAGATGAATTAATATTTTGTATAGATATTATTAGTTCAAAGCGATGAAATTTGTTGTACTTGATCCATGGAAAGTATGGATTCTATATTCAGTGATAGAAGAATGCTATCAATAGCATTTTTTATCACTATATGAAGAATGTTTTCGTCGATTTGGGTTGACGAATTACATCATTTGAACTATTACAATGAGCCAACCGTGTAGAGTCCAACAACAATGCTTCTGCAACTTGACAAGAACCAACATCTTGCTTAGTACCATGCTAGACAAGAACTAGCACATTGTTGATTCTCTTAGGAAAAGTTGTGTTCACATCCTGTTTCTTTTAATTTTCTTTTTAGCTAAAGAAAGAGAGGATGATTGCTACACACACATAATGTAGCTAAGGTAATAACTAAAGCAATGTCATTTGTGCATTATTTCTCTTATGGTCTATATCTTATTGAATTTTCTTGTATACAATGAGGTAAAACTATACTGTGCACTTTCCCCTTGTCATTTGCTAAAAATTAAAATTTGTGTTTCATCATGCATAATTAGTTTAGAAGCATTGAATATATTCAGTGCTTGGTTATTTGCATAGGCAATTAAATTTTAAACTAATGCAAAAGGCTAGCTGCTTTTTGTATAGGCATAACATAATGGAAATTAAAACTTAAAAGAGTAGGTTTTCTTATTTTTGAGATGATGACATTAAAAACTTATTTTTGATTTCATCTTTCTCATTTGCTTTTTCTACTTTGGTCCATTTTGTGCTTCATATGTGACTTAGTTTTCGATATACATATTTGGAACAATATGCTCTCTCATTTGTATTTTTTTAACATATGCCTATGAATAACTAAACGAGTGCATATTATTTAGTTTTGATTAAGGTTCATACCAAATAATACTATTAAATATATTCGAATGGTCCTCCACCGCCAACATTAGTTCCTCCACCGCGGCCAACCATGTTGAGAGCAACCATGTCTCCTTCATCTGTGTAGAGGAAAATACATGCTTATGGAGCCTTTTACAAGTTTGGCAGAGTTCATTCTTAACATATATATTTTCAAGTTGTTCCATGATTTAGTTGTGATCTTCTTTCTTGAGTTCTTATGGTATTCTCACATTTAACTAAGTGCGGAAATCTCTTGTGCATAAAATTGGATAGAACACTAGAGAAAAGTTTCAAATGTTGAATCATGATATATTTTGCTCCAAAGACATTTTTAGGGTAAATATGAGATCTGGCAAATTAGAACTAACAACTATTTATATGTTGCTTCGATTCTCAATACACTTTGAAAGGAATGGATATGTTTTGTGTGAGGTACAACCTGCATCCTACCTTGTATCTATTTAAGGTGAGATGTTGGTTAACTTGCATTCCTACGAAGACATGTTGAGTTTAGTATCATCATGGATATTGAAGGTGATAATGTTATTTTGGCGGATCACATCTATAACCGAGAAACGGCTTTTGAGAAGAAGGATAGTGTCAACAAGAACTATTGTCTTTAACTACATTATATTGCTTCTTTGATGACTTTATGCATGACTATACTTTATTATAGCCTAGGAAATTTGTTGGTACCGGTGAAAGTTTAGTTATAATAGTTTATTTTGAAATTATTGTGTAGTTTGATCTCATGAATATAAGTAAACAGTTTCAATCGAAGTGAAATAAGAATTATTGCTTTAATTTATGGCCCAGAGTAATTGTGTGCTTTGTTTATTAGTTTGTTCAAGAACAAAAACTTCATAGTTAGTTCATCATACCTTTATATACCGGCAACGCATATGTTAAGACGTTAGACATGTAAATTTGAAAAACGAAAGTTGAGCAACATTTTAAAGAAGAGATATGATGTGTTGACACCACATACCAAAATTTTACGACACTTTTTATAACTTCTCAAAAATTATAAATGTAACACTTTTTTTATTGTTACTAGTGATACAAAAAGTGTTACAATAATGTAACATTTACGACACTTTTAAATTGTTGCAAATAATAATATAGAACGTAACTAAAACTCTTTAGTAACACGGATTTTACCTAACAATTGTTCGAGTGTTACTAAATTTAATTAGTAACATTTTTCTTGATTTAGTTACAACTTTTAAGTGTTACTAAATGTCATTATTGTAGTAGTGTGAAAATGCGTTAACCATATATTTTCCAACCTTTCTCAATTATTCCGTGTCTCTCATTATAGCCTCCTCAATGTAGAATAAAAATTAAAACCAGCATGCACTAACTTGATGGAAATTTCTAAAAACTTAATCAAGAAAACTTTGAATGAAGAAGTGTTGACTTTATCTATCTATTTCTAATAAGTGTTGATTTTATCCATTTGTACGATCGAAAGTCAGTCATTGGCTCATTGCACCATTGATCCTCTTTTTGACAAGCTTTGTGTCGAATACTCTACCATGAATATAGATTTTTACTAACATCAGTTCTTAGTATCCATTTTGATATCGACAAAGAAACCTCCATTGTCATGATAATATTTGTTTTTTTTGCTTGAAATCAATCTTTTTGAACACTGAATATTATAATTATGGGTCTTGCTAACCATTGCCTATAAGGATTAGCATTCTCCTATAATTATATAGATAGACTGGTTTACCATAAAAGAAATAAAGAGCAAGATTCACCTGCACCAAAAGAATTGACGATTTCTTGAGGCCTTAAATGAGTAATTATGAGCTTTTGATTAAACTTACATTGATAGTTGAGATTAGGTGTCGATAAAAAGTTTGACACATAATTTTAACGATCTTATCTCTTTAAAGAAAACAAGCTATTTCTCACGAAGGACCAACACCTGAATCCGTCACGTGTCATGTGGTCAACCACAATTTTTTAACTTTCATTTATTTCTTCCAATCTTCCATGATTCCTGCAAAAACACTTATTTTTCATTGGTTGTTTTTCATTCTTGATCTGTTCGTGATTGTTGCACTCGTTGTATATAGCATTACTGTATTTTAATGGGTATTTTTTTTTTTGTTACTTTTTAATGGGTATTTTAATGTTGAGTAGTGATATTTGAACAACCATTTCATACAACTTTTGGTGACAACTTCTTTTTTCTCTCATTTCATTGGTTAAAAACAATGGAGAGAGAAAAAAGAAGAGAGAGAATAAGAGAGTAATGTGAGTATGAGAGAGAAAGTTGTTAAAAAGTTGTCACAGATTGGATGTACAAATATCATTTCTCTTTAATATTCATGTTTTGTTAACCATTTATATAATTTACATTATATTCATTGTCTTTCATATTCCCTATTTCATTATAAAAAGATTTAACTTCTGCAAAGAACAAACATCAATGATGAAACTCGATATACTAATTGAATGCAAAAAATGAAGTAATATGTAAACTCAATTATTTTACTCAAAGAACTATTAAAAAATCTGGGAAAGGAAGAGAACATTAAAGAAAATGAAACAAGAGAGATGGGCTGTAAATTGTTGTGACAACTGTATAAATCCAAAAAACTCAAGAAAGACACTCTGTAGTGTCCAACCACCAACCGGGCAGCTGTGGCTAGATTATCCCTTAAAAAATCTCGAGTAATTTTTATGATGGTGTAAAAACTTTAGATTAATTTTTTACACATACATTTAATCAAGTCATCCAAAATAAATATTTACAACTTGGCGAGAATCAAGTATGAGAACTTGAGAGATGTATATGCAATTAATGTCAAACAATGTCTAAGATTACTTTTGATTGAAGATATCTATAAAAAAAAAAAAAAAAAATTGAATTAGAGTTAACACAGGTCTAGATCCTCTCCGATAGTTGGATGGTCTATGTAGGTCTCAATCGTTCAAACACCTCTGACTTTTGACTATATACCGTACACAAATGAATGATTGAGATCAAAGACAACTTGACAAAGAAGCAAGTGAGGATCGGCGTCTAGCTAATCATCTCAAAAACAAGAAGAAAGAAACCACCAAACTTATTTCCTCTCTCATGAAAAAGACAATTGTCATCATCCTTGAAATCCTCGAAAACAATAAGTTGAGGCAGGCTGGCTGGCCATAAAAAATTAAATAATCCCAAAAAAAAAAATTATTTATTTTCATCCTCTATTGCAACTATATAAAGTCACATAGACATACACTTAATATTCATCCACCACCTATCCTTGTCTTTGCCTAACCACTTTTCTCTATTTCTTTCCTCACAAGAAAAGAAACAAAATTTCCAAGAAAATTTTCAGAAATGGAAGCATTGAAGATGAAGCAATTTTTTGCTATGGTGGTAGTGGCCATGATGATGGCAGCATCAAGTGTTTCAGCTGCAGATGCACCAGCTCCAAGTCCTACATCAGATGCTACTGCTCTCTTTGTGCCAACAATAATTGCACCCTTTTTTGCTCTTGTTTTTGGACTTCTTTTCTAAATTTATGAACAATGAAATTACAACATGAGTATTTACAATTACCATTCTTATGTACATTGATTCCTCACTTCAATTTTTTTTATGTTGATATGGGTTTTTAATTGGATTTTGTAATATTATTGTGATTATTTGTTATGATTAATGAATTCATTCATGCCCTCTTCTTTGGTTAAATATATTATCCTTTTATCATCTTGTTTATGTAGTTTTTTAAAAGGCTTAATTCAATTTCTCATTCAAAATCTAATCATGAAAATGTAGAAATTGAAATGGAGTAGGCATGGGAAAGTAGAAGGATTATTTCTTCAAAATGGGAAGATTGAATATAGGATTCAGAACTTGTGCATTATGAGATAGGAAAGAAGTATCTCTATTATTGGTAAAGAAGTATTTCTATCATGAACTTGTTATGTGAGAAAGATCATTTAGAATTATAAATAAAGATTTAACCATTAAGTTCACATTAATTTCTAACCCGAAAAATTAACTTTTTAATTTTGGGTCTTCCTAACTCGTGCCCTTAGGGTACAAATTAATAAGGTAAAAATGGAATTAAAACATAAATTTTATCTTAAAAAAAATAAGATTTTAAATTTCTAAAACATGAAATGCACAATCCAATAAAATATTTCTATGTTTAGTTCCTTAACTTCTGTCAAGTTAGCATTTCTCTTTAATTTTTACTTTGTATGTTGATGCTAAAAGGATTGAAAATGAGTTAAAGACTCATTTGAGGCTCAATGTCAAATAAACTTTCAAGTTTCATCAAACCATTAAAAAGGTCAAGCTAACTTAAAATGGGTCAGTAATAGATGATAAATTAATAATGCAAAATACATAAATTATCCAACGTAAACTTGACTTGGACACAAAGCTTGACATGACTTGACTTGTTCACACCTCTAATCAGAGCATTATATTGAGGAATATTGCAACAACTTGAATTAAAAGATAAATATAATGATAATAGTGGTGGTTTAACGTATTTAAATCGGGTAATAGTCATTTTAGCCTCTGAATATGTAACGAGTAACCACAATAGTCTCTCAATGTATCGAAATTTTAAAATAGTCTCTGATTGTGTATTTTGTTAATCAAAATAGTCCCTGACATTAAAATATTTTGTTAATATTTTCATATTAGTCATTCAATATACTTACTTATTTGTCATATCAGTCCTTATAAATACTTACTAATTGTCATTTCAATCCTTATATGAAAAGAGTTATTGTGAGTGTTGAGAGATTATTTTTAATGTCGGGACTATTTTAATTAACAAAATGCACAATCAGTGACTATTTTAAAATTTTGATACATCGAGAGATTGTTGTGACTACTCCTTACACACTCAGAGACCAAAATGACTATTACCCCTATTTAAATCATGAGTCTCATACTAAAAAAAAATATTATAAACACTTTCTTTCTAACCCTCTATGAACACTCATTCTTTTATTATATGAGACTCATATTAGTCTCGTCACATTTTCAAAGTGTTTTATTCAATAAGAAAGTGATTGTTAGAGAGATTGTCAAAAAGTGAGTGTTCATATTATTTTATCTTTCGTTAACTTTAATTTAAAATTCTAAAGGTCAACAACAGATTCAAGTGATAAAATATCTAAGCGGCTTAAATAAATTATTAAAGAGTTCGATCACCGACTCATATTATCATATGAAGAAAATTTAGTTAGAAGATAAGAACTCATATTTTGTGTCCTACATGTTATTTTTAAAAGATATTAATCACTTTATAAAGGTTTTAGTTAAGAAAACAATAAATTAGGTATTTTGAGAGGAAATCAAACCATAAAGTTAAAAATATAATTTTTGAAAAATGTGGGATGAGTAATTTCTCATATTTAATGTTATATGGGCTTCTTGGGTTCGTAACCCGTATTCACCAAGTGGCCCATCTCTCACAACTGCAACAAGAAACCCTAATATTACCCTTCTGCGCCGCATCATACTTCATCTTATAAATTTCATCTCCCACTTCAACTTTTTCGTATAGTTTCAAACATTGCTTTTATTTTGATTTTGATTTTGATGATTTGTTTTTATGAATATAATGTCAGTTTTGATTATGCCCCTTTGAGTAGTACTATGAAAGTTTATCAATTTCATACATGACTTAGTTAGGGGGCAAATATTAATAGAAATTTAATGTTTATTAGATTTCTCTCAAAGATAGGTTGTATATTGACAGAGCAATCTGTTCTGTCATATCAGTTGTTCTTCAAGCACCCTTTCACATTGTTATTTAATTTTTTAAGTTTAGGTTATTATCTTATCTTCGTAATCTGGCTGAATAACATCTAAAGTGAAAGACATAAATTTCACTTTATATAGATCAATTGTGAAATGTGTGTCATTCACTTTTGTATGATTTAGCTATATTTAACCTTATCTTTTTCTGATTTTCATTTACTTTCTTTTATTATCAATTTTTTGTTGTAACATATGCCTTCGAATAATTAAACGACTATACATAAATGTTGTTTAGTTCAGACAGAGGCAAACATCAAATATTAAATATCTGAGTAAATTTTTGAGAGTAGGGAACTAATTTTATTCTGTTCCATACCTAGTTATATTCGGATATACATTTTTAATTTTGTTTGTGAAAATCATTTAGCTGTTTTTTTACGACATTGAACGATTCTGATTGTTAGTTATTAATGTATTTGTAAAATCTGATGAATTTATTTGATTTTGTTTGGTGTGACATGATTGTTTTTGCAGCCTCCACCAAACAGCTGAAAGATTTTTTGTTAATAGGTTTTTCGGTTCGCACGGAGGCTAAAATTACCAGGGTTTTACCCTCTGAATCTTGAATCTTGTTGAATGAAAAGAACAACAATTTAGTATGATTGTTCTTTTCTCATCTAGTTTCAGACATTGCTTTTTGTTTTTATAATCACTTTCAAGAATTTAATGTCAGTTTTGTACCATGTAGGTTCTGTGGGTTTGATTATGCCTTTTATTTTTTGTGTATGGATACTAATTAGTTGTATGAAAATGTTTCATAGATGTGTATCTTTGTATGGTTTGATTCCAGCTTTGTCCTCAAGGATGGATCTTATACTCTTGGATGTTGCTCAATAATAATATACACTTTACTTGTTTTAAAACTGATCTCTTAATTCATATGGAATGGAAAAAGAACATCTTATATGTGTATGTTCTCCGTTTAGTGTATCTGAATTACAATCCTCACATTGTTATTAGTATATGACCCCAACATTTATGATCAATGATGGATTATATACACAGTCTATTGGGCTTCTAATTTATATATCTTGGTGATCAATGAGAATAAATTAAATAAGGAGTACATTAGATTTTGTTTATGTTCACGTTGTGGTTTAGCCCCAGCATTTCATAGTCAATGGTTTATACAATGCACTTTCTTAATCCTTCAAAGTAAGTTTTTTGTGATGATGCTATCCTTTGAACTAATATTATTAAATGTGATTGTAATTTGTTGGTTTTGTCAGGTTTTATCAAGGAAAACAACATATTTTATCATGAGTGTTAAGTCAGTTATAATGAAATTTTGCTGTTTTTTAGTTTGATTTATATTTGCTTGTTTTGCTAATGGAAGCTGATTTACTAAAACCAAGTTGAAACCTAAAACAGAATTTTGATTTATTGATTCTCTTTGTTGTTTTCAAATCTGTGTAGTTTTGGGATATGATGATATTAATGCAGACAGAAGCACTAGCTCTGCTGAATTATACAATTTGCACGTCAGTCTGATCCTAAATATTCATATAAACTCTAATTTACTTTTGTTTACAAATCTTTTTACACCATCTCTCAATTTTTGCCAAACATGCTTGAGCCTATGCTATTGGAATAGCAGACTCAAGCATGTTTGACAACATCTCAGCTGTGTGGTTGCTACTTCAATGGTTAAATTTCAAAAGGCAAGAGCAAGTGGATGAGGGTTTTAAGGTTTTAAAAGTACTATGTTTACCACTGGATTATTGTATTCATATGGTTTTTCTTTTTTTAATTGAACCTGACTCCTTGTGTTCATATACTACAATCAATGTATGCATGAGAGCATTGCAAATGACTTAAATATAAGAAATTCATTTTTTGATTGTATAGCTACCAATCATATTTAAACAAGGGGTCTATATTCTTCCAAATAGTTGGATTTTGAAGCAATCTTTAAGCAACCAATCTTATAAACTACTCGCTTTTATTGGCCTTGAATCCTTTGGTTACTATCAATGCCTTTAAACTACTCGCTTTTTTTGAAGTCTTTTTGACAAAATGTAACTCAACTTTCCGAAAGGGTTAGCCAAAACTAAAGATTATTGACAGCTGCAAACATACAGCTGCTTAGTCAAAATTTGACTTCTTTTTTAATAGTTGAGATCGGAAATGTGACAAACTTGTTTTTTTTATTGTGCAAGGTTTTAATGCAATTTTAGACCACATATTTTGAGGAAAAAAACTTAATTTTGTATCCATTTTAATTTTGACCAAGCAATTTGATGATTGGTTAGTAATTGTTCACTTCCAACCTCATCATTTCAATTGATCTTCTTTTGCTTTGTATAGCTTGGTCATGGCTTTTTGTTTTTTGACAAAGGCTTGGTCATGGCTAAAACCCACTCCATTACTTGGGTTTGTATTTTTTATTTTATTCATTTGTTTTTGAGAAAACTAGGAAGGTTTCTGAAACCTTAGTGGGGAGTTGTTCTGATCGACATTCACAAATTTTACATCAAAATGGAAATAAATGCATGAAGTATTTTAATTTTTTTTGTTGTTTATGAAATGTTATAATGACTTTTATTTATCTTTGTATAAAATATAAGTGATTGATGATATGTTTAATAGGTCGTTCATTCACTATCTATTAAACATTTCATCAATCACTCGATATAAAGATAAGCAAACAACTCATTCTAACATAAACAACGAACATGAATCGATATACTTTTTTTGGCATCCATTTGTTTTCCATTTTGCATGTAAAATTTGCGAATGTCGATCAGAATCCCTTCTTTCTAAATTTCAAGTAAACCTTCCTATTTTTCTAAGTTGCATTAAACAAATTAATAAATAAAAAGAGGAAAATAAAAACTAATAATGGAGTAGAGGTTTTGGGAAACTGACCTTAGTCTTGTTTGGATGAAATTTGTAAGTGGTGATGTCTTTTTTCTTTTTTCTTTTTACAATTTGATTTGATCACGATGGAAGGCAACTTTTAATTAGCTTTATCTAATTATAAAACTTCAGTATTTTCTAAGCACAACAAAAATAACTGCGAAAATACACCATTTTCTAAGATCGCTGCTCTCCTAGGGTTTCGTGTTGCCGCTGCCGACTGTCGTCCCTTGTGAGTGTGTCTGGTTTTCGTTCGGTGAGATCTTTCTTAACCTGAACGTGGGATTGGCTCTGTTTGCCAGGTTTGTTGTTACATTTCTTTACACCTCC
>Ga0228711_1004794_pt1 | contig 20701 bp, 21 predicted proteins | sample MedpolnodulmetaG_2_FD_177996 | JGI IMG/M metagenome (GOLD analysis project Ga0228711, IMG submission 177996) | Root nodule microbial communities from Medicago polymorpha collected in Santa Monica, California, United States - brown nodules | ecosystem: Host-associated > Plants > Roots > Nodule... | reverse complement strand
CTAACCCAGCTTATACTCAGGATAGAAATTACAAAGGAAAGTCAGGATAGGATAGGAAAATGGTTTATTTTATCCTACCCCTTTGGTGCATCAAACATGAGATTTCAGCAGGATATGATTAATCTATCATATCCTGTCTCCCAATCCTGACCATCAAACGGACCCTTATGGTCAAGTATCTTAGCGAGTTTCATTTTCTTTTTCAACAATTTTCATTTGCGTTTTTTAATTGAGTTATTTTAAATCGTAATTGGTTGTGCTGGAAATTCTATGTTAATTAATTTTTCGTTTCATATTATATGACACAGGAGACTATATTGTTAATAGACTTAAACCGTAATTGGTTGTGCTGGACTATATACCTCACGAGTCCTCTTAAATTTAGGAGTTTTTTTTGTTGGTAATTGTGGCTGGCTTTTAGGAGCTTTTTTTTTTATTGGCAATTGTGGATTGACTAGTATTATGACATTCATAATTAAGTTTATGATCAATTTGTAATGAGATTATCATGAATGTAATTTGCTATATTCATATTTCAGTATCTTATTATAGCGTTTAATTATAGCATTTTTGGTTACAGATTTAAAATAAAAAATAAAAAAAATACGCAACTTTTATTAGCGCTTTCAGTAAAATGCTAAGAAACCCCTATTTGAGTAGAAAGGCTATGATAGCGTTTCTCAGAAAGTGCTAAGAAACAGTTGTTAGAAAAGCTACTTTAATAGCACTAGAATAAGGCTATATTAGCGCTTTTCTGAAAGCGCTATTGACGTATTGCTATTTAATAGCATTTGGAAAGCGCTATTATAGGCTCCTGACCTATTATAGCGGGGGCTTTCTTAGCGCTTGAAAAACGCTATTAAGAGCTAAAATGAGTGCTATTAAAGGGGGTATTTTGTAGCAGTGAAATGAGGTAGCTCACATTATGGAGGGGTTGCCACATCATTAGCTAGTTCCACTACTTATTAAAATGTACCTCGTTATATTAAACAACTTACTATTATAGGTTAAATATGAATTTTGATCCCTATAAATATGTTAACTTTTCATTTTAGTCCCTATAAAAAATTTCTTTTGACTTTTATTATTAATCAAATGATAAATGTTTTTCCTTAAAAAAATTAAAAAAAAATATTTTCTAATGATTTACTTCTCTCTCTAATTTGCATTACTGATTGAAGCTCCATTCCTTATGTAACTACAGTGCAGATTATCTTAGCATATGAAATGTTCTAACAATCTTCTACCATCTGATACAATTCTAGGGGACCAATCAATCCGAAGTTATCTATATAGTCTTAAAATCTGCTAAATAAACGAAAGAAGATGGACGAGAACCGGCCAAGTGGGACGTGTTCTATCGTGTTAATTTTCTAACTAACTGATTTGAACAAAATTATTGGCCCATATCATGTCCTACTTTGTTCACGTTGTGCAAATGCTTGTTTCTTTATCAAATAGTGCTTCGAATTGATGGCATGAATTAAAAAATGTGATGTTTCCCCATCACGTAGAAAAGAAAATGAACCTCATACCCCACGTCCCCACGTCAATTACAACTTGATAGATGATTTTAGCCTCATATAAATTCGAAAAAAGAAATATCTTCAATAATTCTCTAATCTCCCTTCACTAAATAGGCCCGATGGTCTTTAGCGTATCGATTCCATTGCCACCACCATATGGGGACTATATCCAAAATAGTAGAATTACAAACGTGGTGGCAAATACTACTTCAAAAAATGAATCATACTCAACTTGGATAAGGGGTGCGTTTATTTTAGTTAAAAAATAAAAAATAGATTTTGTTTTAAAAGAATTTAAAGATTTTTTTTAGAAATTTTTAAAAAAATCTGATGTTATTTTTGTTTGACTATTACCATAAAAAATTTATTTAAAAAAAAAAGAGTTTTAACTTGTACATATGTTACCTCCTTGTTTTTTTAAAGAAAATATATATATTCTCTAATTATGAAACTTAATCTCCGGGACCTGATGGTATATCCTTTGGTTTTATTAAAGATTTTTGGGAAATTTTGATGGAAGATGTGATGCGTTTTCTTGTGGAATTCCATAGGAACGGTAGGCTGACCAAAGGGATAAATAGTACATTCATTGCTCTTATCCCTAAGGTTGATAGCCCTCAACGGTTGAATGATTTCAGACCCATTTCTTTGGTGGGAAGCATGTACAAGATTTTATCGAAGGTCCTCGCTAATAGACTTTGTTCGATTATGGGATTGGTTATATCAGACTCTCACTCAGTGTTCATTAAAGGTCGTCAGATTCTGGATGGCATTCTAGTTGCTAATGAAGTTATTGATGAGGCATGTAAGTGTAATAAGGAGCTTTTACTCTTCAAGGTTGATTTTGAGAAAGCTTATGATTCGATCGATGGGGCTATCTGGATGAGGTTATGAATTTGATGGGGTTTCTGACTCTTTGGCAGAAGTGGATCAAAGAATGCATAGGAACAACAACTACATCTGTTTTGGTTAATGGGTCGCCTACAGCGGAGTTTCCGTTGGAGAGGGGGTTGAGGCAAGGTGACCCTTTGTCCCCTTTCTTGTTCCTTTTGGCTGCAAAGGGATTCCATGTGATGATGGAGTCGTTGTCTGCTAATAATCTTTTTACAGGCTATCAAATGGGGAGAGGTGATTCGATTGTTGTTTCTCACTTGCAATTTGTGGATGATACTCTAATTTTGGGTTAGAAATCTTGGGCCAATATAGGGAATGCGTGCTGCTCTTATGCTTTTTGAATCATTGTCTGGATTGAAGGTGAATTTTCTGAAAAGTCAGTTGGTCGGTGTAAATGTTGAGAGGTTATGGTTATCAGAGGCGGCTAGGGTATTGAATTGTAGGGTTAGTGCTCTTCCTTTTGTGTATTTGGGGCTCCCTATTGGTGGTAACGTGAGACGTCTGTGTTTTTGGGTTCCTTTAATTGATCGCATTAAGTCTAGACTGTCGGGGTGGAAATCTAAACATTTATCATTGGGTGGTCGTCTGGTTCTGCTGAAGTCTATCCTGTCATCTCTGCCTGTTTATGCTCTTTCTTTCTTCAAAGCTCTGGCAGGTATTGTCTCCTCTATTGAATCTATTTTAAATTGTTTTTTTTTTGGGGAGTGAAGACCACATGAAAATAACATGGGTTGACTGGAATTCTGTTTGCTTGGTGGTTTGGGGGTAAGGAGAATTAGAGAATTTAATAATGCTCTATTAGGAAAGTGGTGTTGGAGGTTGTTGGTAGATAGGCATAGTTTGTGGTTTAGGGTGTTATCGGTCCGATATGGTGTGGAGGGCGGCCATGTGTTAGATGAAGGTCATGTAGCTTCCTCTTGGTGGCGTGATATTGTAGGCTTTTGTAGGGAGGAGTGGTTCCGTGATCATGTTAGTCGTGTGGTGGGAGATGGGAAGTTAACTATGTTTTGGTCAGATGTGTGGGTTGGTGGAGTGGCATTTAGGGACAGGTTTAATAGAATGTTTGATCTGTCACTGACAAATGAGGTGTCTGTTATTGATATGTGTCAGTTAGGTTGGGGGTAGATGGTGAGGCGTGGCAGTGGAGGCGGGGCTGTTTGTGTGGGAGGAGGAGATGGTGGGGGAACTCTGTTTATTACTTCAAAATGTAACTCTGCAGGTAGATACGGAAGACAGCTGGCGTTGGAACTTGGACTCGTATAACGAATACACTGTTCGGAGTGCTTATAAAGTCGTGGCTTGACAACATACTGTTGCAACTACGGTTATTACAAAGGCTCTCTTACATAAGGATGTTCATTTAAAGGTCGTTTTGTTTGCGTGCGGCTGTTTCGAGATAGGTTTCCAGCTAAAGACAATTTGTTTCGTCGTGGGGTTATAGCTATTGATGCGAGATTTATAGGTCGTTATGATTGCGTGGCGGCTGTTTCGAGACAGGTTGCCAACTAAAGACAATTTGTTTCGTCGTGGGGTTATAGCTATTGATGCGAGATTGTGTGTTGGATGTTGTGGCTTGTTGGAATCTTCCGCTCATTTATTTTTACACTGTAATATTTTTGGGGAAGTTTGGCACTTTATTCATCGTTGGTTGGATGTTTGTTCGGTGCTTCAAAGTGTGTCGGCGGATCACTTAAATCAATTTAGTTTCGTTCGTGGAAACTGTTCTAAGGTGCGACAATCTATTATGCATCTCATTTGGTATGCTACGGTGTAGAAAATATGGAAAGAAAGAAATAGTAGGTTATTCAACGGAAAAGAATGTACAACATATCAGATTGTCGACAAGATTAAGTCATTATCGTATTTGTGGTTGAAGGCGAAAATAGCTAATCTCTCCTTTAACTATCATATTTGGTGACTTAGTCCGTTCACTATGTTGGGCATTGGCTAAAGCTTTTTCTTTTTCTTTCTTTGTTTTTGTTTCTGTTTTTTTTCCCCCCTTTCTTTGTACAATTGTTTGTGACCTTTGTTTCTCTCCTGGTACACCTTGTGCTAGGAAGAACTCTTTGATGCGGTAATATATTCCATTTTAGCCTCTTCAAAACAATGTCTACCAAATATACAATTTTACCCCTTCTTAATTTTTTGACATGTCATCAAAATTATATCTTTTGCTTCTTTGGATTCAACCTCCCCCTATTTTCTCTCTTTTCAAAACAAATTAAAACAAACTTATTCAATAAAACACACAAACTTAATCTTTTATTAAAAAAGCTTAATCTTAATCCTAATCAAAACAAATTTTTCTATAATTCAACTTCTAATTATCTAATGAGTTAAAAACAATTTACTATATATTATCTTTCTCTAATTATGAAAGTGAATGACCGGTAAAAACATAATTTTGCCCCATCTTAATATTTTGACACCTCGACATAAATTTATCTTTTTGTGTCTTTTCTAACAAAATATCCTATTTAGCTGGGAGAGAAAATAATAATCAAAAGATTGATGTAATTTTGTAATAAAAATTTTATTTTATATTGATTTATCTAAACAAACAAAATTATTTTTTAAACAATGATTTTATTACGATAATCAAACACAAAATAGATTATGATTTTTTTATAAAAATTAAAAAAGCACCAAATTATTGAATTTCAATATTATTTTTATTTTAATTCGTAACAAATAAGTCAAACGGGGTTTTCTATAACTTAAAAAAAAAACTTTAAAGAGCATTGTTCTTGTCAATTATAATTTTTAAAAAATCCAGGTTCATTACAAAAAATAAAAGCGTCTTTAAATGAAAATAGATTATAGTAACTTTTCAAAAAATATAAGATAGGGATAAAATAAGTATAAAAAAATGAAGATAATTTTGTACCAAAAAATTTATTTTATATAGGTGTATCCAAACAAATATTTTTTTAAAGAAGTGATTGTTATTACGATAAACAAACACAAAATTGATTATACTTTTTCAAAAAATCTCTATAAAATAATCTCTAAATAATTGAATGTCAAAATATATTTTTATTCTATTAAAAGGGAACCATATATTCAATTTACATGTATTTAAAACATGTTTTATACACTTCTAACTCAATTCTATAAAACATGTTTGTAAGTTCAAAACATGATTAATGTTTTAAACAGGAAAATGATGTTGGTCATCAAATTTGATCGGATGGTCAAGTAGCAATTCTATGTGGTGCAATTATGCGCATCAGAGTCCTTCTTGATGTCACAAAACCGCTGAAACGCCGGGAAAAAATCAAGAAGCCAGGAGGTGATTCAGGATATATCAAATTCAATTACGAAAGGCTGGGCAACTATTGCTACTTCTGTGGACTGCTGGGTCATATTGAAGATTTCGGTGAGAAACTATATGATCTTCCGGAGGATGACGGTACTAGGTTATGGGGACCGGAATTACGTGTCGACAAGCAATGCTCTTCAGGTGGCAGCACAGGGAAGACAGTAGATTCCAGTGGCGTTGCAACCATTCCGGCGTCAGTTTCAGTTCACACTGCCGGTAACAGTTCAACATTGAAGGAGTCATTAATTACTCCTAAACCAGCAGCTCTGGCTAATTTATTGCGGAATCCAAACTTAAAACGCACAATTAAAAATGCTGAATTGGTTTCTGAGGAATTTAAGAATAATCATAGTGAGCTGTTACAAGAGAATCATGAGGCAGCATTATCATTGAAATCAAAACGGTCAAGGATGCTGAATGCCGAAGAGCAATAGGTTAATGCAAGCATTCAACAACCTCCAGTGTCAATCAACCATTTCAAAAATGGCGCCCCCTCTCCAGCTCAACAGCGCCCCACCACCTCTGATGCCACAGACGAAAATTCATCACCAATGGATGTGTCTCAGTCAAACTCTTTTTTATCGGTAAAGCCTGGCTCCCAGGCCTGCCGGCCACAATAAATATTATTTCTTGGAACTGCAGAGGCCTGGGGAATGTTAAGGCAGTTTCGTCAATTAAAGACTTAGTCCGAGTCTATAAACCGGACGTTGTAATCCTCATCGAAACTTTAGTGCATGGAAATAAAATTGCTGATTTGTTCTACACTATTGGGTTTGATAACCATTTTTCTGTTGATAGAATTGGTAGGAGTGGCGGCCTTGCCGTTCTTTGGCGTAACTCTATCAATTGTTCTCTCATAAACTATTCACAAAATTTCATCAATCTCTTAATTCAAGATTCTATATTGGGAAATTGGAGACTCGCTACTTTCTATGGCTACTCTGACTCCAGGAGAAGGAGAGAATCATGGGACCTTCTGAGAAATCTTAGCAATATATCTAATGACACCTGGTGCATTATTGGTGACTTCACCGACTACCTATCTCCAGAAGACAAATGTGGAGGACCTGACCGCCCAGCATGGCTCATCAGTGGGTTTCAACATGTTGTCACAAACTGTAACTTGTGTGACATGCCACTCCTTGGATACCAATATACCTGGTTCAAAAGCATTGGCACCGCCTCCTCCAAAGAAGCCCGTCTTGACCGAGCACTAGTTACCTCATCTTCGCAGGATCTCCATCAGAATGCAACTCTCCAAACTCTTGTGGCACCGGTCTCCGATCATACTCCTTTACTTCTGCAACTTGACCCCATCCCTTGGCACAAACCCCACCATAGTTTCCGCTTCAACAATTCTTGGCTCGTTGAACCAGACCATATTCAACTCATAAAAAATAATTGAGGCTACTATCCCTCCTCCAATGTTATATCCAAACTCAATTATTGTGTGGAAGATGTCTCTTCTTGGAGTCGAGATGCCGCGTCAAACTTCAAGTATCCAATCAGCAAGCAACGAGAGAAAATTTATGAACTCCGCAAATCCTTGAATGATGGCAGCGAGCCTCAGCTGGAAAGTATGCAGAAAAATCTCGTTTCTTTGCTCTTGCAAGAGGAAACTTATTGGCGTCAACGTTAAAAAATCTTTTAGTTAGCGGACGATGATAAAAATAGTACATTTTTTCATTCATCTGCTACAGCTAGGAAAAGGAAGAATGCAATTAAGAGATTGCGAGACTCCTCAGGCAACTGGGTCACATCGCACGATGATCTTTGTGCTCTTGTTCGTGATTATTTCACCTCCATTTTTTCCTCACGACATGGTGACCAACACCCAATTATTTCCTCAGTGCATTCTAGGGTGTCAGATGAAGATAATGAGCTACTCACCCATCCTTTCACTGTAGAAGAATTCAAGGAGGCAATATTCAGTATGCATCCAGATAAATCACCCGGTCCTGACAGCCTTAATCCAGCTTTCTTTCAATGGTTTTGGAATGAAATTCATAGTGATGTCTACTCCTCGGCCTCCTCTTGGCTCGACTCTAGTTCCTTGCCTCCGGAGCTTAATGCTACAAATATTGTTCTTTCACCTAGGGGAGACAATCCAGAATCAATGAAAGATCTTTGTCCTATATCCTTGTGCAACGTTCTCTATAAAGTTATCTCTAAGGTACTTGCTAACTGCCTTCGGCCCCTTATCAATGAATGGATTTCTCCGGAGCAGGCGGCTTTTGTTCATTCCTGTTCCGTCATGGATAATGCTTTAACAGCGTTCGAAACTCTTCACCATATGCACTGCAAAAGGAAAAGCAAAATTGGTGAAGTTGCTTTGAAATTAGATATATCAAAAGCCTTTGATAGCGTCAGCTGGTCTTATATGGAAGTCATTCTTATCAAGATGGGGTTTTGTGCAAAATGGATTTCTTGGATGATGATGTGCATCACTTCCGTTGAATATCATGTTATTTTCAATGGCGACCGCATTTGACCACTTACTCCACAACGAGGCCTTCGCCAAGGATGTCCTCTCTCATTATACCTCTACATTTTATGTGCAGAAGGGTTGTCGTCTATCATAAAAAATTACGAGCTTAAAGGTAAATTACATGGCACTCGTGTTTGCCGTTCTGCCCCGCCGGTTAGCCATCTATTATTTGCGGATGACAGCTTCCTGTTTTGAAAAGCAACCAGGGCAAGCAATCAATTACGGTAAATCTGCTATAGCCTTCAGTGCTAACACGCCTTCAGATGTCATCTCAACCATCTCCTCCTCCCTTGGTGTTTCTAATACTATCAGTTCAGGTAAATATTTAGGCCTCCCCTCTATGGTAGGTCGCAGCAAGAAGGCAATATTCTCTTACCTTAAGGACCGTATCTGGAAAAAATGTCAATCTTGGAGTGTCTGGTCTCTTTCACATGCTGGTAAGGAAGTTCTAATTAAATCAGTGGCTCAAGCAATCCTATCTTATTGTATTGGAGCTTTCCTTCTTCCTACTTCTCTTAGTGATGAGATTGAAAAAATTATGAATTCTTTCTATTGGGGTTCGATAAAGAATGGTGCTCGTGGAATCAATTGGATGAGATGGGACAAATTAACTATTCACAAAAATTTTGGAGGCCTAGGCTTTCATAATATGGAAGCCTTCAATTTATCCATGCTCGGTAAGCAAAGTTGGAAACTCTTATCTGATTCGTCTTCTCTACTTACTCGTGTCCTCAAAGCCAAATATTTCCCGCGAAGGGATTTCTTGGATGCCCCTCTTGGTCATAATCCAAGCTACACATGGAGAACTCTTTGGAGTACTCAACATTTACTTACTATGGAGCATAGATGGAAGATTGGTGATGGCTCAAAAATTAACGTGTGGCATATGCCTTGGTTGCGCAACTTACCATCTCTCAAACCATCCATTCCTCCTCCTCCAGATTATGAGGACCTAAAATTTATCCATTTGATGATACCGAGGTCAGCCTATTGGAACCACAACCTCATGCATTCCATATTCCATCATGTTGACACTGCTGCAATTCTCTCCATTCCTCTCTATAATAGGAACAAAAAGACTCTCGCATCTGGAAGGTAACAAATGATGGTTCCTATACCGTTAAGTTGGCTTACAGTATCTGCATTAACATCCTTCATGAATCTTTACCGGTGCAAAATTCCACACATTGGCAGCTCCTTTTGCACCTTCGTGTTCCCCCCGTGTGCGTGCCTTTCTTTGGCGTGCAGCTCATCAATGTTTGCCTACAAGGGACAACCTCTCCAAATGGAACATTCCTTGCTCTGAATCATGTGTCTCTTGTGACCTTTTGGCTGAATCTCATATGCACTTATTCTTTATCTGCCATAAATCTGTCGCTTGTTGGAACCTCATTGGTGTTGACAGCATCATTCGTGAGTTGCTTCCTAGTGCGGAAAACTTTCAAAAATTGTTTTTTGATTTTCTTAGCAGGCTCATAGATCAGCAAAAACATTTAGCAGCTATGATACTTTGGAGGTTGTGGAAAAGTCGCAACCTACTGCTTTGGGAGAATTCAGACACCGCTCCCATTCACATTGTCAACCGTGCTCAAGAGGTCCCCCATGAATGGAACTGTATGCAAAAAATAGGAACCCGCCACAACATGAAGAACAACTACACATTTGGACAAAGCCTCGACAAGGTTGGATCAAATGCAATGTTGACGCCACCATATTCAATGGTAATATGATCATGGGTTACGAAATATGTTTCAGAAACTCCACGGGCAATTTTCTACTTGGCAAGTCAGATTACAATTACTCTTCGACCACTGTTTTGGAAGCTGAAGCTATTGGCCTTTTGGAATCCATGAAACTGGCAATCTCAAAAGCTTTTCACCATGTCATTTTCGAAACAGACAGCAAGATTCTAGTTGACTTACTAAAGTCCACCACTCCCTCTATTAATGAAATTGGTGATTTAGTTTCTGAATGTAAAACTATGTTGCTTAATAATTCCGACTATGTAGTGTCGTTTGTTAGGGGGCAAGCTAATAGAGTAGCTCACAACATTGATAGAGCTACTTTATCTCACCCTAGCCCCCATGTTTTTAGTGATGTACCTACTTCTTTGTACTCTCTATGATTTTACCTTTGCTAAAAAAAACATGTTTTATGATTGTACCAAAAAAAAAGTTTTATGATGTTCATGTGTTTTCATCTCACATTGAGTCTTTTTAATGTAATATAACTACTTTTCTATGCTTTTTTTTTAGGATGCAATAGAACTACCTTCTTATTATAAGTTTTTCTTTTGTTGGTAATCCAATGAAAAAATGACAATTGTTTACATATTTAGTCTAAAAAAATATTCATAAATATAAATTTTAATAAAAAAAACATTTCTAAATACATTTTACATATCAATAAAATAACAAAATATGGTTGAGATAATTATCGTTGACACTGAAAAAACATTTTCACTAAGAAAAAAAATAAAAAAATTCAATTATATATGATTGATAATCACAAAATAACATAACTTCATTCTTAAAAAAAAAAAAAAAACATAACGTCAAGAGAGCTACAAAATATTTATTATAAGGAATATACCTACTTTTCAGAAAATTATACATTTTCAAGATTGCTTCTTTTCTAAAAATAATTTGCTTTCGTTTTTCGTTATCTTTTTTTTAGTCAAAAGAAAAATTATATTAAATAAAAATAAATATATAGAGACTGGGGGAATTAGACCTGACTCAGGTACAACGCAAAACAGGGATACAACATAAAAAATCAGATCAAGTAGACCGACCTTAATCTATCCTAAAAAAAATCACTAATCACGGACGTAACCCAGCGAACCTGTATACGGTCGCGAAACCAGGTTAAAAAAAAATGAAAAGTGCATTTGCGAGGAACAATTAATGGATCAACCGTCAAATCAAAATCCAGTTGCCAACAACTCGCTGAACAAATCAGCAAGCTTAAAAGTTCTTTCGAGCTTGAAGATCCAAATTGTAGGCAAACAAGACACCTTAAAACCTGCAGATCTCAACATATTTAGAAACAACATAGAATAAAAGAACTCAGACCATTGTATCATATTATTAAATAATATTTTTATTGTTGTAGATTATTAATTATTATATCTTTTAGAAATATGACTATTAAATGCACTGAAAAAATAATAAATGAATTACTAAATAACATAGTCGTACAATTCATACACAGGACTCATAACGACATTGTTACATATTGTTAGTTTACCATTTCATAATATTTAATAACAACTCTTTCAATGATTTTATCATGGGTAAATTACTCTTAAAAAAACATGGGCAAATTACACTAACCTCCGTTAAGGTCTTCTTAAATAACACAATCACCGCTCTACTTTTTAACTAAACATTAATCTCCCTTTTTTTTTTTTTTATCAAATTGACTAGCACTTTCCTTATAATATAACACGGTTTAAACTTTGTTATTCCATTTTGTTTAGCAATTAACACGAGTATGAACTCACTTAATTGTTGACCATTTCTCTTTCCATTTTTTCACTTAAGTGGTTTTTCCCAACTTATTGTTCATCAGTCAAGGTTGTTTAATTTTAAACTCTAATGTAATAAAACGGATATATCGAATATTATTTCCTTTTCATTGATCAACCACAATGTCCATCCACCAAAATTCTCCTCATTTCTATATTCTCTTTTGATCTCTTCTGTAATTGCCGGTGTTTGATTCCATTTGATGGTAAAAACATATGTTGTTACTGTTTCTCCATTGCAAGGAAAAAAAACCTCATTTAACTAAATTGTGAAAAAAGAAAACAGATACAAACAAACCAAAATGACTAAAATTAAATTATATATTTACAGAGTTATTGAAATGAATAAATAGGGGGGTTTATGTGTTTGAAAAATTAGAAGGGGTGCTTGTGTTATTTAAGAAAACCTCAAGGAAAGTCAATGTAATTTGCCATGTCATCATTAACGTCGGCTTTATCATTAATTTTTTTTCTTCTTATTTTCTCAATTCATATTGCATTGCAATGCGCTTTGATGCATATCCCCCGCTTCAAATTCCTAAACAAACATTTAAAAATAAAAAAAAAAGTTTTTTTTGTAAGAAAATCTGAAACAAACGGGACCAAGATATGTTTCAGTCATTTGGGCTTGAGGCCCTACTCACATAAATGTCAATCTTTTCTGTTCAAATTGAAAGGAAAGATAAACACTAGCTAACTACTCCTAATTATTGACACAAGCTTCATTATTAGTTCATAGTATGTGTATAATTAAAATTCACGTCCTTCCCGCATGGCACACCTTGGTCCTCATAAAAAACCGAATTTTTTAGTTTGGAACAAATTCTGAGATCCTTTTTGTAAAATATCTTCCTATTGGCTTAATTTATTCAGTTTATAATAGAGTGTGTAGGACCAATTAAAATTCCATAAGCCACAAAAAAAAATTCCATAAGATTTGTTTTTTGTGCTCTCAACAAAAATTAAATAAATTTGAGGCCTATATATAGGTCACATTCCTTCCCATTTTTCCTCAACCACCCAAGACTCAATTGAGTTATAGAGATTAGATTAAGATTAAAAAAAATGGAGGCCTTTTCTTCAAGGATCCTTCTAATAATTTTTGCCTTTAGTTTCATCACACATTCTAGCCAAGCAGATGAAAGACCTTACCAACAATCCAACACCTTATTCATTAGAAATTCTTGTAGTTCCACAACTTATCCAAGACTATGCTACACTTCCCTAGTGAAGCATGCCGATTTCATACAAACAAATCGCATGCTTTTAACAGGAACGGCCCTCAACGTGACTCTTGCATCGGCAAAATCAACCTCGGCTTTGATGTCAACTCTCTCTAAAGGTCAGGGGTTGAACCCAAGAGAGGCTGCAGCTATGAAGGATTGCGTCGAGGTGCTGAGTGATTCAGTCGATGAACTCCGAAGGTCTATCGATGAAATGAGCCATATTAGGACTTCAAATTTTGAACTAACAATAAGTGATGTACAAACTTGGGTTAGTGCTGCTTTGACGGATCAAAACACTTGTACCGACGGATTTCAAGAGATTAATGCTACGGATAATGTTAAGACATTGGTAAGAGGGAGCATTGTGCAAGTTGCTCAATTAACTAGCAATGCTTTAGCTTTGATAAATAAACTTGCTACTTCACAAGGTTAAAATAGCTCAATTAAGGTATTGTTTTGGTAGATTCATAATTCCAGCATTATTAATGTAATTGGTGTTGCATTCTCAAGTTATGTAGCATCAAGTTGGTGTGGTTCAACTTAAATGTGTAAAAGATTGTAAATGTGTAGCAATTAGTCGTTGAGACTTATGCCAATACAAGTGAGTGAATTTGGCATTTATGTTGTTTTTTATATGAATTTGCCCTTTGGTAAAGATTTCTTTTTTATTTTTTATGTAGTAAACTGTTAAATAAAACCATATACACCACACTCAATTAAGAAAACTAAAGATTAGTAATATACACTAAATCTAATAAAATTAACTCAAATAAAAAAATTATTCAAACGTTAATTTAAAATAGAACATAACTAACTTCAAAGTATAGTATCGTAAAAGAAAGTCAAATAAATCTCAACCGCGGTCAGTAAGATGGTTGAATCTTTCAATCACATCAGTAATTTGTAGTTTTCTCTGATCTTGCATTAGATTTGTCTCCTCTAATCTAATTTTTTTATTATAACAAATACAAACAGAAAATTGCACTACAGGGGTTGAATTGATCGGTTTTTAAAAACCTTTGTTTAATCTCTTTGCAAATACAATCTTTAAGACGGATGGACCGGTAAGTGGCGCAATATGTTGCATAGTCTGGTTAAATAATTGGATCATTTATACTCCCTCCCTCCTATTCTAAGTGAGTGAGTTGTTTATTTCACACATATTAAAAAAAAAATATAAATGACAGAGAGAAAAAAATAGTTGAGTAGTATTTATGCATTCTTTCTTATCATGAATACAAAATAGAATATATTGTGTTGAGAATGATGAAAGTAGTACTTTCTCCGGTCTCATTTATAAGCAATTTTTGACTTTTTAGATTCATTGAATAAATAATGTATGTTGTATATGATATAGACCACATACATCATTTATCAATGAAAATCTAAAAAGTCAAAATTTGTTTATAAATGAAAACGGAGAGAGTATTAACCAGAGTTATAATCACAAATATAAATAGGACCAGAGGGTAATTCTCTGTCATTAAATAATCACAATAACTTCAATGCTAATGAGGGATGGGCATTTTAAAGTCCTGAAATTTATATGTGAACCTTAAGACATACTTGTACGACCAACTACCTCTTTTGGTCTCTTAATTTTAACAAAAATATCAAATTAGCCCTTTAAATTTTTTATGTTTTAAATAGGTCTTATTACCTTTTAAGGACCTATTTGAAGTTTCTATCCAATATCCAATATCACTGAAGTTTCTACATTCATGAAGGAAGCCACATTCTTGTCCTATAAGTACGAGAACTTGCTAGTAGTTGGATCATCTCATCTAAGACAAGCAAGCTAAGAATGTTGGATAGAAAGATAATCTTATTTTCAACTTAGTTTAAAAAATACACATTATTTAATTCTTTTTTTTAATAGTTTTTCATTTATGCGAGTGTGTCCAAACTCTTATGTTTATACAAGAGTTTCTCAAAGTTGGTTGTCCCCAAAGTTTTAAGGAGTTTAGACTAATTAGTCTACGTAACACCATATACAAACTTATCACAAAAGTGTTGGTGAATAGATTGAGGCCATTCCTAGACCAAATAGTTGGGCCATATCAGAGTAGTTTTCTCCCTGGAAGAGGTACATCGGATAATGCTATCATATTGCAAGAAGTTATTCATTCGATGCGTAAATTGAAGAAGAAGAAGAAGAAGAGAGATGTGGTGTATAAAATTGATTTGGAGAAAGCTTATGTTCACGTGAGCTGGACTTTCCTACAGAACTGTCTCCAACAATTTGGTTTTCCATCTATTACTATTGATTTAATTAGGCATTGTGTGACTGCTTCAAGCCTCTCACTCATTTGGAACGACACAAGGTTACCTGCTTTTACTCCTACTTGTGGCCTGCGTCAAGTGGATCCTCTCTCCTCTTATCTTTTTGTGATTTGTTTGGAATTTTTGTCCCATGATATTTTGAAGATAGTGGAGTTAAATCATTAGAAGTCGATAAGCATATCTCGCAATGGGCCGACTCTATCCCATTTATTTTTTGCAGATGATGTTCTTTTGTTTACTAAGGCTACCAGATCTTAGGCTATTATGGTGGAAGGAATTTTGACAAATTTTGCAAATATGTCGGGGGTTGAAAGTTAATATTTCAAAATCGAGAGCTTTCTTTTCAGCTACCACCAGAAGAAGTAAGATTGAATCGATGGTGGCAACAATTGGAATTCGGCAAACCTTTTCTCTAGAAAAATATCAACAAGTTTTATATGTTGATATTCATGATGTCCACTTGACAATAGCTGATGTGATTCAAGATGATACTTGGGTGTTGGTTCGTTTATATACCAAACTTCCTTCTCCTATAGTCGAGGTTATCCGTGGCACCCCGGTGTGTTTGAATGGTCGGATTCAATATGGCTTTACTTGGAAGGGTAATTTGGATGGTATTTATTCGGTGAAAGCTGGGTATAAGTAACTTCTAAAGTGGAATGCAAACGAGGATGAGGTTTGATTGGTGTTTAGCTACTCCTGAAAAGATTAAATTTTTATATTGGACGATTTGACATGATGTTGTTCCTACGAGGTCGTTGCTACACAATAGAGGTATGCTAGACACTAATAACTATATGAGGTGCCACAATAGTGGTGAAAGTATCATGCACTATTTTCGGGATTGTTCGTTTGTTAAGCATCTTTGGCTTGCTCTCGAATTTGACAATATTAACTTCTATTTGGGGAATTCAATGGTCACCTGGCTCGTACAAGACGCGTTTAGTGCAAATAATCATTTAATCTCTGCTGCTCTTTGATGGATTTGGTGCGCACGAAACTCACTTTGTATGGAGAATGAGATAATTTCTATTTTCTCCTTGAAGGTAAAAATTTACAATTTGGCAGCCCTTCTTCGTTCTGTTTTCTCTCCAGCATTATCCACGGATATAGGAGGTAATTACGTGACTTGGCATCCGGAATAGAGTATGGGCGTTGTCTTGAATGTTGATGGCAATAGTTTTGGTAATCCCAGAATATCTGGTTTTGGTGACGCTCTTCATAGGAATGATGGCAGTTGGCTATATGGGTTTGCTGGAAATGTTGGTATTTCCACAGTCATAAATGTAGAGTTGTTAACTCTGTATCATGGCTTGAAAGCAGCTTGGAAAAGAGGATATAGGGATGTGATTTGCTACTCTGACTCGACTCTGACTGTTCAGTTAGTTTCAACCACCGCGAATCCTTGGCATCATTATGTGGCAATTATCAGTAATGTGCAAGATTTATTGCAAAGGAGCTGGAGCGTCCAGTCAAAGCATTATGTGAGGGAGACGAATTCGTCCGTGGATTTTATGGCTAAACTAGGAGCTGAAAGTGCTGAGATTTAGCCTGTGTTTTTGGAGCCACCAGAGGGTTTGCTTCCGCTACTGCAGACAGATGCCCGACGAGAAATGCAACGTAGAGACTAATTTTTAACTATTTTTTTCCCTTCTCTTTTTGTTAGCTTCATTTCCAAAAAATAAAATACAAGAGTTTCTCAATTAGAGATAAAAGTGTCTCTTACTTTCATCTAATTAGGACTTTGCTTAACTTGTGGTTTCAAAGGCAAATAAACATAATTATTCTAACCAAATCAAATACAAACACCCAAAAGGAAAAAAGAAAAAAAAAACAACAAATTGATGAATCAGAACAGACCAAATTGGATAGAGTAGTGATATTTGAACAACCAATTAAGACAAATATTGTGACAACTTTTTTTTTATCTCTTTTTATTGGTAAAAAATAATAGAGAGAGAATAAATACATGATATGTGTAGGAGAGAGATGATTGTCAAAAAATTGTCATAAAATAGATGTGTATATATCATTTCTCAATTGGATATAGGTCCTACTTTCTAGCTATAAGGACCCTACTTAGGATATGTAGATGGATGAGAACTGGCCAAGTGCGAAATAGGTCCCAACAAACTAACGAAATTTGAACTAAATATTGGCCCATGACGTTTCTTACTCTGTGCAAATGTTTGTTTCTTTCTCAATAATATTAAAGCTTTAAATTGGTTATTGGTGGCATTAGTTGTAAAATGTGATGTTTCCCAATCACCTAAAAATGAAGTGAATCTCATATAGACACGTCAATTAAAACTTGAGAGATAACTTTAACATCGCATATATATCTCGCAAATATTATGGTATAGAATTAAAAAAAAAGAAAATCACTAATCCTTTCCAATGTAATGATCGGTTATTACTGGGAATCATTATTGTCTTCTGCAATTATTGATAATATATGTCGGCTTATAGAGACTTTTTTGGCTAGTTTCATAGAGTACATGTTACTGCTATCCGACAGGCCTATTGGAAGAGATTTAGACTTACGTCTGACCCATGCATAAAATCAAACAATTTATTGATTTGAACGTTTCTCTTTAAGCATCAATATTTCTAAGATTCTTTAAATACACATTTGATAATCTATGAATGTATATTTGACAATAAAACAACTCATTTGAGGTTAGTCCAGTGGTTGGTTTGGAATTTTGGAGTTGCTCCTTTAAAGGTTTCAGGTTCGATTCCCTCTGGTGCCAATTTTGGCGGGTTAAGTTTATACAGAGCTTGCTCTGGTTTTAAACGGAGCCCCCACAAGTGGGTGGTGGAATTGGTCCCCTCGAATTAGTCGATTCTTGAATCGGATACCGAGTTTTAAAAAAAAATATTGACAATAAAACATACGTATGATATGTTACTATCAGATGTGTATTTAAAGGGTCTTAAAGATATTGGAGGGCATAAAGTGAAATGCCTCCATTTATTTAACCAAGGTTGTGTTTTTTACCCTTAAATTTTTCTTCTACAATTATACCGCCATAATTATGAGCAATGTTAAGAGAATGTTTTTATTATCATACATTATGTAAAATACAACAAGTAGATACTTATTTACAAGTAAACTATGCAAGCTTAGACTAAACACAAACTAATCAAGTTTTTAGCACTGTCTAGTTGCAGTTCAACAATTATATGATTCCATCTTTAGTCAAATCCCTAAGAAAATGGAATCTCTCATCTATGTGCTTGCATCTTCCGTGCATAACAGGATTCTTAGACAACTTTATAGACGAGCTATTATCACAATACACAACGGTGCTTTTCTTTTGATCCTCTCATAGGTGACTCATTATCCTTCTTAACCATATTCCCTGACATGAGCAAGAAGCTGCTGCAACATACTCAGCTTCAGTAGTAGAAAGATTCATAGTTGGTTGCTTCTTAGATGACCAAGATATAGCTCTATTTCCCACCATGTACATATACCCTGAGGTACTTTTCCAGTCATCTGTATCATCGACATAATCTGAATCAGAACATCCAATCAAGTTCACTATCTCCTTTGCTCTGTACATAACTCCAAACCTGACAGTTCCTTTCAAGTATCTCAAAACTCTCTTTATACTTGACAACTACATTTCTGTATATCTTTCCATGTATCTATCAACTAGACATATTGAATATGTAAGATCATGTCTAGTAGCAATTAATTACATCAAGCATCCAACCATTTGCTTGTACTTAGTTGCATCCACTACTTTTCGATTCTCATCCTTTACCAGCTTTCTCCCAGTGACTATAGGACTACACACCATATTACATTTTTCCATACCAAACCTTGTTAATAATTCAGTTGCATACTTGCTTTGACTGAAGAAAATTCCTTGATCATCCTGCTTAACTTCTACTCCAAGGAAATACCTCATTTTTCCTATATCAGTCATAGCAAACCTTCCTTTCATTTAGTGCTTGAATGATTCAAACATAGTAACATCATTTCTAGTGTATGCAGGATGATCCACATATACACTGGCAATTAACATTTTCCCTCTAGATTCATTCTTAACAAACAATGTATGTTCATGAGAGCATTTCATAAAATTCTCATGAACAAAGTAAGATTCTATCTTATTGTACCAGGCTCTAGGTGCTTGTCTCAGACCATATAAATCTTTCTTCAATTTTTACACCTTGATTGCATCATCTTTCGAATAGCCTAAAGGTTTTTCCACAAAAATATCTTCAATCAATTCTCTATGAAGAAAAGCACTTTTAACATCAAGTTGATAAGCATTACATCATTAGCATGCTGCAACAGCTAGTATAGCTCTTATTGTATCCCATCTTGCCATAGGAGCAAAAACTTCCTTGTAATCAATCCCAAGTTATCGATCATATCCTTTAGCTACTATTCTAGCTTTGTATTTCTCAACCTCTCCTTTCTCATTCAATTTAGTCTTGCATATCCATTTAACACTAATTTTCTTGCATCCAGCATGCAAAGTAGTAAGTTCCCAAGTGTTATTGCTTTCAATAAACTCAATTTCCTATTTCATAACTTCCCTCCATAATTTTAGCTTAGATGCTTCTTGAAATGTGTTTGGATCAGATGAAGAACTGAATAGAGATAAAATATTCAATATCTCTTATTCCTTTATGCTTCTCTTCCTGTCACATAATTATTAAGATAACTGGGAGGATTTCTTGCTCTAGAAGGAAGCTCTGAGTCATCAGATGACTCTAGGTCCATTTCTTCTTCATGGTTTAATAGAGAATCTTCATGGTATGAGGAAGCATTTCATTTGTATTTTCAAGCTCATGTATCTCATCATCTACTTCATTCACTGATACATCATCTTCATCATCAGTGATCTACTTCCCTTATCTGAGATTTGACTGTAGTGTTCCAATTCCCTCCTTGTGATTCTTTAAAAATGACATCTCTGCTTATAACAACCTTCTTGCTCTTAGTATCATACAATTTATAAGTGTTAGAATCCTCACTTAACCTCAAAAGAAAACATCTTGAACTCTTATCATCCAACTTTCTTCTTTGAGCATCTGGTACATGGGTGAATGTTATACACCCAAAGACTCTAAAATGTTGCACTGAGGGTTTCACATCAATCCATGCTTCTTCAGGAGTCATAGTTTTAACTAATATAGTATGACTTTTATTCAGAACATAAGTGGCCCATACAACTGCTTTAGGCCAAAAAATTTTGGTACATATCTGGCTGCAAGCATGTTTCTTACCATATTCATCAAAGTTCTATTCTTTCTTTCATATACACCATTTTGTTTTGGTGTATAATGTAACACCCCGCTATCCCATACTTAAATATTACATAAATAATCAGAGTTCAATCGACAAAACGGGCATGTCACACTACTTTTCAAAATTCTTAAATAGAAATGAATACTATTTAATAAACACCA
>Ga0228711_1004793_pt1 | contig 20702 bp, 7 predicted proteins | sample MedpolnodulmetaG_2_FD_177996 | JGI IMG/M metagenome (GOLD analysis project Ga0228711, IMG submission 177996) | Root nodule microbial communities from Medicago polymorpha collected in Santa Monica, California, United States - brown nodules | ecosystem: Host-associated > Plants > Roots > Nodule... | reverse complement strand
ATAAAAACAAAAATATAAAATTAAATAAGAATAAGAAATTAAAGGTGGTGGGGTAGGGTGTTGAATGAAAAAAACTATTGGAGATGGTAAAAGTTGAATGAGTGTTGAATTAAGAGAGAGAAAATGACGTGGAGTGTTGGGAATTGAAAAAGTAAGTGTTGAGTGTTGTTGAATATATTTTACTATTGTGCATATATGATATAGTGTTGTGCAAATAGCTGTTCCCGAGAATGTGTGCACTTCACTGCTACCATTGTGGATAAAGTGGTGATCATTTTATAAAATATTTTGGCCAAATCTTTAAACACTTCTTTATTACTGCTGTTTCACACGTATTAATCACCAAAACAAGGTTGAAAACATAAGTTAGCTGCTTCAAGGGAGGAAAATTAAAAAATATACTCCATCTAATCACTTATAAACAAAAAATCAGTTTTAAATTCATTGAATAAATAATGTATTTAATTTATATTCACTTCAATTGAAGAAATCTAAAAAATATACTTTATCTAATCACTTATAAACTAAAAATCAGTTTTATATTCCATAAACCTCTATAAAATATTATTTTTGTTTACCATAGTGATTGAAAGAAGAATGCAATAAAACCTAAACAAGGTGTACCACTACCTTGAAGCCGCACTGCTTGAACCTTGGAGCGAATCCATGTGAGTAATTTGATTTCTTCTGCTATTTTTACTTTAGCTAACAACCTGTATTTATAAACCAGCTATCTTAATAAATTAGTAATCAATTTAAAATAACTTATTTTAAATAGTCCCTCTCCTATTAAGTCCTGCTCCTTTTCCTAGGTTTCCACTTTCTTCAGTTAAAAAAAGATTCGATCACTTTCAATCAAACCTTTGGTATCCAATTTCTAAATCTAGAAAAGGGCCACCGTAGCACACAAAACCACACACGTCAAGCAGATAGAGTTTCTGACAAGTTCAATTTTTCTTATCCACATTGAACTCAAGTGGTGTCGGACTGTCGTCCATGTAGCAGAACAAACCCGAGTTCCATTGTCGACTTGGATTAATTTATTAATTTGTCATTGAATACCAACTTGTGCTAAAAAAATTAGCATGTGTTGAATATTAATACTTAGCTAACGTATGTCCACAAATAAGTTGTAATCATTATTATTCATTCACTAATGAGATTTGATACGATATAAATACTTTCTCTCAATTTCTTCTATTTGGAGAGATAAAGACACACAAAATTTAAAAAAAAATAAAAAAATAATTAATGATGGTGGGACGTATTTAGTAGTAGGATACACATCCTATTTTTAGTGTATCTTTTTCTATATGACATCCTTTATTTATTTTCATAAATGGAGGGGATCCTTACTCCTGATTTTGCTATTGTTGATCCATTGATTCATGGTGACAAAGTTGATGTGCACGTAGGTATTAAAATAAACAAATAAAATTAGAGTTTTGTTTCAAAGCTTTGTTTTGGTGATTCCTCATATAATTGGAAATGATTTTTTTATTGGGTATATGCGATCTGAGTTCTTTTTTTACTGAACATTATATAGTTACAAGAATTAATATAAAAATGTTGATTAATTTTTTTTTCTTTCAAAAAAGAAGTTTGTGCACCGATGATTTGTTTTGGGATCAACCCAGTCTTGTTTTGATATTGTTATGTACTTATTGGATCCAAAATCTTCACATGACAATTCTTAAGATGTTTTTTTGTGTTATTTATTTACATTTACTGCTATTCTGCTACTAGGATTTGATTTCTTTTCATACATGTGAGCTTCTTACAAAAGCTTGCAAATGCGAAGATAACATGCATTGAAAATTTGACTAGGAAGGTTCATTTTTATCTGAGTGTCAACATCTTCATGTATCAAATTGTAAAAGATACATGTACATTTGCACAATCTTGTTGGTTATTATTGATTCGGTCAGAAAAAATGTGAAATTTGAGTCATTCAAAAGTACGTTCCGAACTACACTTTTTGAAACATGTTTGAATTTTTAGAAATCTCAGGAGAAGAAAGTTTCACCCCTTTAAAATAGGTCATTTGGGAAGGCTTAGGCCTAGGTTGGATTGTTCTACTTGGACAACATGTTATTTGCAAGTGGATTGGCCTGAAATATACTGAACAATAACCACATTCTAGTCTCAAATGACGATTTTTTAGCTCAAATTTCACCATATTGCACTCTTCATAATTCTTCTTATCGAGTCTACATAAAACATGGGAGAGTTGAGTAAGTACCAAGGGTTATTACCACAAAATGGGAAATATCATACCCAATATAAATTATGATTTATTAATCAACTAAAATATCAGGTCGTGTCAAGGTACTTTGATATACTCACACTAGGAATAACAATGAGACAAGGTGGACATGCCATGGTACTAATCCTCCATCAGCCACTCCATCGAGTGATCATTCATACCTCATGTGTGTATATTGTTCGAGTTTAAACACTAAAAATAAAACAAAATTAAATTTTATTTACCAACATGAAACAAATTTACTATTCAATTTAAACGAGAAAAAAAAATCTTTTTTATAGATGTAATCCCAATTCATCATCATCACCGTACGTTTAAATTGTCACGAATATCAGTATGTCACAACAAATAACTAATGAGACTAGTCCCTTCATCTCATTTTAAATGTCCTCATTTGCTAGTAGCATGTCTTGTTTGAATCTTCTAAATGTCAACACTTTGATTACTTGCTATTAAGGTTGTTGTATTTTTAAATCAAGAAAAGGTTGTGGACAAGTCAACTTAAATTTCTATTTAGACATAATGTACCCCACAGTCACAACAAACAATTATATCCTTTCCTTCCAAAAAACAATTATATCATTGGGACGTAGACATGCAAAAGGGAACCTAAGAGTTTTTATTAATGCCTAAATTATATAAATTAATTATTTTAATTTTTTTTATATATTATGCATGCAAAAACGGAAACCAATGCACAAATTTTATCCTTATTATACCCCGCAACTCCAAGTAAAGAGGTATGTAAAATTTTTTTTAAAAAAAATCCGAAAATACCCCGCAACTCCAAGTAGATGGGTATTTAAAATTTTTGAAAAAAAAATAGAAAAGTACCCCGCAAGTCCAAATTGCGGGGTATAATAAGGACAAATTTTCGCCACTTTTTAGGGTAGCCCGCAACTCCAAATAGAGGGGTACCAGAAAGTCAGAAAAAGTAGGACAGTTTTGGAATTTTTGACAAAAACTAGGGCAAAAACAAAAAAATTTCTCATAACAGTTGTACATGCTTATGTGGCATGTTAGTTAAAGCTATGAGAGGTAACTTTTTCCTCATGTAATCTTTCTTCTTCTTCTTCCATTATTAAAACAAAAAATGGCTTAGGATGTAGTGGCTTAGTGAAGAAGTTAGCTGTTTGTTGACAATCTGTTGTTTCTAGATGCTTAGTTCTCTCATGAAAAACTGGATTGACTGCTTCTCATTTTTCTCATTTTTGTCTTATACAAAAGTATCAGCCGTCAGCCAGCAAGAAGAAAGTGATAATATAAGCATTGATTCCTTTTGGTTAACAATTATAACAAAACTTGCACGTGCACTTCATCAAATTGAAGAAAGAAAGCATTTCACAAACTTTATAGTGACAAAATTAGTATATTATAATAGGTGAGTAATTTTGAAGAAAGTATTAGGACAAGACAGTAACTTTCACATGTTTGACTCCCATGAATACACTCTTCCTAAAAAGAAAATTATAAATATTAATTAAATACAGTCTGTTTTATATGACATATAAAAAAAATCGGATGCTCTTTTTAAAAAGAAATTAAAAAAGTAACATGGATTCTACCTCTGAGAATACGGCTTCAAGGTTAGTATCAGTACTTATTGTTCCTTCTTGGTAATTCTTTCGAGTTCTTTCCCTTCAAACAACTAACTTATGTTTTTTGAATCTTGTTTTGTGATTACAGCAATACTAAAGAAATCGTCAAAGACTTGGCTGAAATCTTTTATAAACAGTTCACCACTTTAGCCACAATGGTAGCAGTGAAGTGCACACATTCAGGGGAACGGCTATTTGCACAACACTATACTATATACTCTGCAAGTGTCTACATCCTCATGGCATACTTCTTAGTTTGGATGCTCCAAACTCTCTTACAATTACAACATCCTATTAGTATTTTCCCAATTCCACTCTTACTCTTGTTGGGGTATGCTGTTTGCTTTTTAGCCTTGACACTGATTTCATGGAAAATTGCTCTCAGCACTCTCCTCTTATGGGTCCTTACATCCGCAGTTGCTGTCATTTTCAATAACTACTACTATCAACAAGAATTCATCAAAACAGTTTCAGCAAAAATCAGCAAGGTTTTTGAGAGATACATCAACATTCCGCCGCAACTTAAAGATCAATTGCCTTTGTAGATTGTAAAACGCTTAATCATATGCCAAAAAAAAAAGCACGAATCTATTATATATGTGCCGGCTTTAGCGAATGTAATTGAGTAGATTTTATTTTCATTTTTATGTACCAAAAAAGGTTTTTTCATTTATTACTGATTTATGTAAATATCAAAGAACTGCAGCAGTTGCACACTGCCCAAGATCTTATTCTTATTTAGATCAAAACCTTTTTGTGGATAAATGATAATTCTTTTCTCAATGTACATCATCTGGATCAAAACCTTTTACTACAAGTTGAAACTGTGTTGGAGCTTATTGAAAAAGTTCGTGTTTTACAGGCCATATATCCTTCAGTCATATAATTGACATATAGTGCCTATTTTATAGAGCATTTAGACGGAAATCCGACACCAGTACGATATGATTAGAGGTTTTTAAGAGAATCTGATAGCATATGGTGCCAATTTGAAATGGAAACTAATTTTAGAGGCAGGTCCATCTCGTTTGAAATATTTCTCATGAGCAACTAAATGGTTGTGAAGTTCTTCAAAAGAACACAACAATCTCTAATCTATTTTGGATTGTGACTGTAAAATAGACTAGAGAAGGCCAGTGAGTTAGGAAGGCCAGTTGAAGCTGATCCTGTATTTAGCCCTTGACACTTATTCTCAAGTTGCTACGATTGCTTTGTTTTCATTTTAATTGCTAATTTATGATTTATCTGTTTCTAGGTCTTTTAAGATAGGCAACTTTTCTGTCTGCTTGTGGAGTTTTTACTTTTCTGGTAATATTTGACACCCATTACTTGGTACATGATATCTGTGCATTTATTTATTGTGACATAAGCTTTGTTTAGGAAGTTAATCATAATGTTTTTTGATTGGTTAATGAAAGATTAGATCAAACATATTTTAAGACACAAAAGAGGCAATACTGTTATGCACAATTTTGTTCTTAAGATACTTGTATTCTACAATTAATTCTCATATGATGAAACACTTCATAGCCATTAGTTCTTTCAACAGCATTTATAATTTTCGGTTGAAAACGTGCCTACCATTGTCTGTCTGGATTGATGGGGGTTTGGCAGGCTTTTCACTCTGAAAATCCGAATTGGCCCTCAACCCTGTCTTGTCTTTGAAATAATTATTAAATTTAAAAATTTTAAATCCAATTGAACTTCTTGTTGAGGAACTATCCTTCGTCTTGTATTTCAAGATAATTGAACTTCTTAGATGGCCAAGTATGTTGGTTAAGTTCAACACTGATTTCCTTGATAAGCTACGTTCATTTATAGCTCTATTTGTCATTTGCAGGGATAGAAGTATATACATACATACATTTAATCAAAACTCTAGTAATCCAAATCAGCAAATTTGTTTCAATCTTAAAATCAGTAACTAGAGTAAGTCATCCCTATGAAACTGAAACCTTAACTGCAAATATGACATAGTTGATTACAATCTATCATCTATGTACATGGTAATTATGGATATAATCAACTTTCTTGGCATCACATGGTAATTTACTATGAAGTGCTGCCTATCACAAAGCCGTTGTTCTTTCAGAAATAGACCAGCAAGTAAATTTTGCTTCATAGTAACCCATTGTTTTTCTTGATAGAAATCAGTCAGAGATCAAAATATTTGATCTTTATATGGATTTTCATTACTTAATTACTGGCTGATTATCTGATTGATTATCTTTATGAATTGAAATTTAACATGACTTATTTTGTGCAGTAATATTGGTGGAAAGTGTGAGTATAGTGCAAGTTTTCATGATGATTAATGTCATCAGAGGACAGGCCTGTGCAAAAAACACGTGTAAGACTGTTTGAGAGAGTTTACAAAAACAGCGTATCATATGTCTGTAAGCTGTTTTCAGCTTATTTCTATATGCTCTTCAGGATAGCTTTTGAAAACAACTTGTAGCTTGTGCAAAAACAGTTTGACTTTATTTTATCTTTTGTCATATAAATGACTTATACATGAGCACTTATGCTACAAGTGCTTAATTAAGTTGTTTATCCAAATATTGTATTTTCCAAGAACAAATCAGTTTATTTATTTTTGCCAATTTTTCCCTGAAATGTAACGTTCATGTGCAAATTTGAATCCTACTTTCATGAGAACTGAGAAGTGAAGAATCAATACGAAGTTCAAGAAAACTGAACAGGAACGGTTTAAATAAACTATAGACATAATCTTCATTTATTATTATACTCTATCTCTGATATCAGCAGGCTGAGTGTTCTCTCTGTCCTACAGGAAGCCGTACAAGCGAATTGTCGACAGTATAAACAAGAATAGAACAGATCAAAAGCTCCCTAACTTGAATGACACTCCTGGTTTTGGGTAGCCTGTCCTTATAACACGTCGAATTATGCAAAGGAAGCTGCACCAACAACAATGATGTAAATTGCAAACCTCTGGAAGATGATTTCGTTGAAGTCTTTTCTCTGAATTGCGGTGTAGAGTTACCGACTCTAATTGGATTTGTATTCCTTTTCATTCATGTGAGCTTCTTACAGAAGCTTGTGAAAGTGAAGATAACATGTATTGAACATTTGACCAAGGCTCATTTTTATTGAGTGTCGACATATTCAAGTATTAAATAGTAAAATACATGTGCATTCACTTAAGTCGCACAATGTTGGTTATGAGCAACACTTCTATGGTCACAAACACATATATTGTGGATTTAGGCACACTCACAAATGATAAAAGTAGAAGAGAAAATAATAATGATTTATTATTATTGATATAGTAATATTTTATTTTTTTACTTTGTATCATTTGTGTGTAATACAAAAAAATTGTGTTTAGATCCAAAATATTTATGGTTGTGAGTCTTGTGACTATAGAAGTGTTGCTCGCCGGTTATAAAGTCTTGAAATTTTGCAGCCCAAATATTGCTTATAAATAATGAAGGTTTCACCTTTATAGTACTTTATCGGAGTTTGTAAAACTTAATTAAACTGATAATGTAAGATTGAACATTTTCTGCTGCGTTTGCTTGAGCGTTTAGATTACTAGACGTGCATTTCTTTTGCTTTTTGCCGTGGAATAAAGAAGCTCCAATTTGGAGAGTTAGACAAAACGCACGTTTAATGCCTCATTACCGTGAAAACAACAAACAAAGGCTTCATTTTCATTGAGTTAGAGTATAAAATTTTGTAGTTGTATGTGTAAGTTTGAAATGGTGTATTCCACTTAGTTTAAAAATATATACCCATTAATTAGTGTTTTTTTTCAGATGCCGAGGTTTGAAAAAAAGCTTGACTTTTAGTCTAAGCAGCTGGCTGAAAATCTTTGCCTCCAATCCATGTTCACAATCACAATATTCCTCCAGGAAAATAGGTCCCATTTGATGTAATTGTGATTAACTTAATCACCTTTATGTTAAGAAACAAAATATAAGAATGAATGAGAGAGATGATAACGGCTACAAGGGGACCACACTATTGTACTGTAAACCCATCACCACACCCATTCATCAATCTCTTTTTTGAGGAAAGCTTTTGTCTTTGTTGGAAAACACCATAACCCTTTTCTGCATTCACTTTCCCTCACATTCCTACCAAACCAAAACTCCTTGTTAGCATGATGAAGAACAACCTTAGTTGCTGTTTGTTGTACTTTCTCTTGCCACCTCTTGTTTTCTCCCACACACATGGTAAACTTGTTTTTTTTTTCTTTTCCTTCATTTCTATTTTTTCATTATATATATGCTTGTATTTTTATTTTTTTTGGAGATTTTTCTGAGTTCTGATAGTATATAGTTAACACTCAAATTTTGCACCTTTTTCTGGATCTTTGAAGTTGAACTTTTAGAGTGTTACTTTACATTGTTTTCTTTAGATGCTCATTACTCAAGTTAAAGTTTTCTTTCTACTATTTTAGCCTCTTCAAAAAAAAAAAAAAGTTTTCTTTCTACTATTTGGTGGTATACCAAAGGAAGAGAGCTTAAAGAATGAAAATTAGATCTTAATAGGTTTTGGAAGAAATTGTAAGTTTTATGTTTGTACTATTGAGCTCAGAGCATTACTCTAAAGTCTACATTGGCCTGTTTCTTTTTATGTATAGGAAACATAAACTATTACCAAAATCTTAATCTTTGTTTAGGAAACATAAACTACTTAGGGTATGTTTGGATTGACTTATTTATGCTTGTCTACTAGGGTAAATACCTGTGAGACTGTTTGAGAGAGCTTATGAAAACAATCTATGACATGCAAATAAGTTGTTTTTTTTAGCTTATTTCTACAAACACTTCAGGATAGCTAACAAAAACAACTTATAGCTTAAAAGAAAACCATTTGACTTTTTTTTATCTTTTGTTATACAAACAAGTCAAATGGCCTATACATAAGCACTTATGTGATAAGCGCTTAATTAAGTTGTTTTTTATTGCTTGATCATACATATTTTAAGACACAAAAGAGGCAACACTTTACAATGTTGTTCTTACTTCTTAATATACTTGTAGTTTACAATGAATTTCATATGATAAAAATGGTTCTTTCACTTCCAACATCATTTATAATTTTTGGTTCAAAATGTGCCTAACCCTGTGTGTGTAGTTTGAGGGAATTTGGCTGGCTTTGAACTCAGAAAACTTGAATTGGTCTTCAACACTGTCTTTGAAATAATTATTGAATTTCAAAAAATTATATCTAATTGAACATCTTGAGTAACTGTTCTTCATCCTCTGGCATTTCAACATAATTGAATTTCTTGGCTGGTTAAGTATGTTGGTTAAGTTCCACATTGGTTTCCTTGACAAGCTGCATTTATTATGATTTGCCATTTTATGACCAAATTACCAAGTATTGAAGTATATACATACATTTAGAGTCTATTAATCCAACGCAACAAAATTCTTTTTAATGTTGTTAAAATCAGTAAGTAGAGTAGGTCATCAGTGAAACCGAAACCATAACTGCAATATGACATACTAGTTGACTACAATCTATCATCTATGTACATGGTAATTATATACATCATCTATTTTCTTGGCACCTTCTCTGTTTTGATGTCTCTAGAAATAGAATTATATTGCCAATATGTGCTACTTTGTGTGTTTGCAAAAGTTATATCCCCTAGAAGATGAAGGACATAGTAATTTAATCTGGTAGGTGATTTCCTATGAAGTGACACATTTCTTTCGGTTGTTTACTAATGAAGACTTTCTTTTGTTTCTGAAAAAGACCAGCAAGTAAATTTTGTTTATTAGTATTTCATTGTGTGTGTGTGTTTGAACTTAGTTCTGAAAATTTCTAGTGTCAAACTGCAAATTTATGATCAACCACTAGTTTCTAAACATTGTTCCCTCCATTTCTAATGATTGTGGTTCTAAGCCTGTTTGGATTTGGATTATTTGATCTTATCTAATGGCATAAACACTTGTGAGATTGTTTGAAAGAGCTCATAAAAACAACTTATGATATGTCCGTAAGTTGTTTTGAACTTATTTCTATATGATCTCCACAGGATTGCTTATGAAAACAACTTGCAGCTTATGTTAAAACAATTTGAGTTTATCTTTTGTTATAGAAATAACTTATACGTAGGCAATTATGCAATTGCTTTGCGTATTCAAGGAACACATCAGTATATTTTTTCCAATTTTACCTTGAAAAATAATCTTTTATGTGCAAGTTTGAATCCTACTAACACGAGAAATGAATAATCAATATGAAGTTCGAGGAAACTGAACAAGAGTAGTATAAACTATAAACATAATCTTCATTTATGTGTATATGCATGTATATGCATATTTACATTAATATATCTCTGATATCAGCTGGTTGTGTGTTCTCTGTGTCTTACAGGAAACCCTGCAAGCGAAATTGTCGACATTTTGAACAAGAATAGAACAGATCAAAAGCTCCATAACCTGAATGACAGTCCTGGTTTAGGGTGCATGGCCTTACAATATGTTGAACTATGCAAAGGAAACTGCACTGATAAAAATGTTGTAAACTGAAACCTCCCGAAGATGATTTTGCTGAAGTTTTCGCTCCTAATTGCGGTGTAGAATTACCGACTTTCGGTACCATAACTGGACACATTGTTGGCTGTCAAAGAAAGTACCTTGAACCATCATTAGCCTTTACTCAAATTCTTATTAAAGATAAGAAATCTTTGTCGCTTTTGAGAAACAAATCACATACTGAGGTTGGAGTAGGCCTTGTTGGCCTTCATAAAAAGGGACCTTTCTTTTGGTGTGTTTTGTTTACTGATGGAAAGGCAAACTCTACATTTGTGCTTGAAAATCGCGGTGCCGGGATCAAGCAGAAAAAAGGGTGTTATAGTGGGAGCAATACTCCATGCAGTGGAGGGCAGAAACACAGCGTCCCATCTTCTAACTTCTTTTTCATGTGTTATGTATTCATTCTGCTTTTTAAACTTTGGTGATCAATTTATACTGATTCAAGATCTTCACGTGACAATTCTTGAGATGTTTTTTTGTTCATATTTTATGTCATTTGTTTATTATTTACATTTATTGTTAGTCTGCTACTAGGATTTCAATTTCTTTTCATTCATGTATGTGAGCTTCTTACAGAAACTTGTGAAGGGAAGATAACATGGATTGAAAATTTGACCAGGGAAGGCTCATTTTTATTTGAGTGTCAACGTATGCATGTATTAAATAGTAAAATACATGTGCATTCACACAAGTTGAAGTGTTGCACAATGTTGGTTATTATTTTGAGTCATTCAGAAAAATGCGAATTTCGAGTCATTCAAAAGTACTCTTCTGAACAAAATATATTGTCTCTGTCTCGAACTACATTTTTGAAAACATATATGAATTTTTAGAAATCTCAGGGAAAGAAAGTTCCACCCCCTTTACAACAGTCCAACTTAGGCTTAGGCCTAAGTTGGACTGTTGTGTTGCTCTCTTTGAAGCCTATTTTAGCACACGCGTATGCAAGTGGGTTGGCCTGAAATCTCCTAAAAAATAACCACTTTGTAGTTTCAACTAAATCTATGGATTGGCATTCACCATTTTGCATAAGCATTCTAGCACCCATAACCAATATATGTAGCCGAGTTTTTGTAACGGTGCACGACCATGCTTCTTCCGCGCAGCAAAACCATATTTTAGCTGATTGCACATTGTGCTTCCTCTCTTGGATGGTTCTGCTGTTCTGCACTTTAATTAGTGGCTCCAAATGACGTTTTTTCAACTCCAATTCCAGTTTTCACCATATTGCACTCTTCATAATTCTTCTTATTGAGTCTGCATAAACATGGGTGAGTACCAAGGGTTATTACCACAAAATGAGAAATATCATACCCAATATAAATTGTGATTATTCAACAATCAACTCTAATACTTCAGATATTACAAGCTAATATCAGGTCATGTCAAGGTACTTTGATATACATGATAAGAGCCACACTCACACTAGGTGGACATGGTACTAATTAATCCTCCATCGAGTGACAATTTTTTTACACGATTCCATTTAGCGACAATTCATACCTTATGTATGTATGTTGTTCGAGTTTTAAACAAATTTTATGATACATGTGCTGTGAGTATCTCAGTCAAAGAAAAAAAATTGATATCTGTGAGTATCATAACTATAGTATCTATGATGTGATATAATAATAATACGGAAAAAAATAAATGTAAAACAATTCTCATAACAAAAAATAATATGAGGAATGCTAGAAACACACATTCTAACACACACTTTTCAACACACTCCATTTGATTGGTTGAAATTCACATGGGACCTACCAAACCATGTGGGTCCCATATACGTTTGGTGGATCCCATGTGAATATTAACCAATCAAAGAGAGTGTGTTGAAATGTGTGTTGCTAGCATTTCTCAAATAATATAGTGTAATTTTTACGGTGGAAGATAAAATTTTGTAAAAACAAAATAGTGTTAGCACATCTATTGTTTCTTGCAATGCAAGCAATTTGTGTAATGAATGGTGGAAAAAGATTTTGATGATGAAATTGAGAGAAAAAAGTATTTTTGTTACTATTGGATTTGCGGTTATGCAACAATTTTATGCAACAATTAATAATAATCTTGGTTTTGATGTTTTTTTTTATATATTTTTCTTCTTATATAAAGTCAAACATTTCAATTTTCAAAACACGCGTTTTCGTAAAATCTTACTAATTTAAACTCTTTTTTTTAGGGATATACTAATTTAAACTCTTAAATAGTGCCCTTATGGCGGTCGTTAGCATTTCCTTTTATTTAAACTGTAAAAATAAAACAAAATTAAATTTTATTTACCAACAAGAAACAAAATTACTATTCAATTAAACGATAGAAAAACAGTTACATTGATAATGTTGTGAATATATGCGAAAGTCGATATTAAAAATTATTTTTAAAATATCAAAATTATTGCAGTGTTTTTATTAAATAACTTTTATTTTATAAGTAAAACACCGTTCAATATTTGCACCACATCCATTGTAGATTTTGTGTGCAGAAGAAATTTTTTATGTACACATATGAAAATGTCAATGTGATAAAATTTTGGGAACTCGTGACTATTTTCAAAATATAAACATTAATATAGTGTTTCTATTATATAAATTTTTTTTATTTTATATGCAAATCGTCATTCAATGTTTGTACCACATCCGTTGCAGATTTTATGTGTTTATACATGCATAAAAAAATTATATACATATATGAGAAAATCGATATGATAAAATTTTGGAAACTCGTGACTATTTTCAAAATATCAACATTAATGTAGTGTTTCTATTAAATATATTTTTATTTTGTATTTAAAACATCATTAAATATTTGCAACGCACTCGTTGAAGATTTTATATGGTTATTTATGCGGTGTTTCTATTAAATGTTTTTTTATTTTATACTGTTAAATATTTGCACCGCACACGTTGCAGATTTTATGTACTTATATCTCCAAAATCAAATTTTATGTATACCGATATGAGAAAGTTTAATATTTTTAGATTTTGAAAACTATTAGTTATTTTAAAAACATCAACATTAATGCAGCGTGTCTATTAACTTTTTTTATATGCAAATTAGTGAGATTAAGAGATTAAAAGAGATGAGAATAAACTATTTTTCTATACTTATGTCATAAGAGAGTAGAATAAACTTTTTTCCTATATTTATGTCATAATACATTGCTTTTTCTTATTATTTAATAGCTATAGATCATAAAACAAATCGGTCTTTTCTTAACCCATGATAACTACGGAATTTTGCTAGAGTACGATTCTTTTTATAGTAGTAGTAGATAAAGGGAATGAGATAAGATGGAGAAGAAAGATGAAACAAATCGGTTTTTTTATTTGCAAATTATAGGAAATCAAATTTAGGCTTGAGTTGGTAGAGTGATAAACAAAAAAAATTAAACTAAATTAAAGGTAATCTGATAATAAACTCTTTCGTAGTTATCCTAATAAAAAATTGGTTCATTATATGAAATTTTTTGAAAGAAACTCGTCTGTAGTTAGCATGATGATAAATTGGCTTTAATAACAAATTGACTTAGCTATATGAAATTAGTTAGACTTGTTGTGTGGAATTGAAAACAAACTCGTCGTTAATTGTGATGATAATAAATTTTTTAAAATATAGGGGAATTAGTCAGGCTTAGAAATGAATAATTTGGAATAACATGTGTTGTGTTTTGATGTTTTTATCGATAATAATAATTAGAATAATGTCCTACATTGGATAATATGAAGAAATATGTAAAGATTTGGTCATATAAATAAAAACCTTGTGTGTAAGTATTTCTTGTATCAATAGTTAGTAGGTTTTGCTATAGCTAGCATTACTTCTATTATTCAAAATTTGTAATTATCAATTATATTATACAATTTCTTTCTTTTTATATTCCCATAGTTTTTTTTGTTGTTTCGATGATGGAAATCTTGTTCTAATTCATAACAAAATAAATTTTGTTTTGATGTTTATTCTGGGCTTGGATGATGAGTAGAGATTCCGGATGGTGATGTGTTTATTCTAGGCATGTGTTTATTGTTAAAGATTTCGGATGGAGATGATTAGTAGAATTTTTTCTGGCCTTGTATATGATGAGGTGGGGTCTTAAGTTGAAGATAAATGTTTGGAAGATGAAGCTTTTTTTTTTCTTTTTGAATTTATATGAACATGATGTTGAAGATGATAAAGATCAAGAAAGAAAAATGTAAGAAAATGAAAAAAAGAATAAAAGATTAAATGGTGGTAGTTCACTGTTAGATACAATAGACATGTGATCAAATAGTTAAAGTCATATCAACAATATTTTAGATTAAAAAATTAAGGGACATGACCAAATTGACTGACAAAAATAAATTTAAAGGACCAAAATGTAAGTAATAATAATCATGAGACCAAAATAAAAATAAAAGATTAGTTAGGGGATTAAGTGCCTTCATGGGAAAATCTTTAACTTTTCCATTCTAAACTCCACCATCAAACGTGGCTTCTATTAATGGATAGATGATCACAAGTATTGCAAAAGTGATTTCTAGAGAATGCATACGCTCTAAAGATCGATAGAGAAAAGTCATTTTACATGAAAGCAATTTATTTTTTCTTATTAATGAAGTTATACTTTGTTCTACCATCATTCCTTCTATTGAATGTTGTCTTAACTTTATTATTGTCTCCTCCTAATTGTTGCAATTACATGTTTCAAATTTTGAAAGTATTTCTTTTTCCTTCGTAGGTTTTGACAGTAGTATCAATTTAGTGGAATGTTACTGAAGCACGCTCTTTAGTCTTCCCCTTGGTGAAACCAAAAATAACTTTATTGAATGAGTTATGTCCCTTATTTTATTGGATCAAACTAACTTGTACTCTAACGGCATAAGTTAAGGAGCTTAAAATAGAATTAAAACCTACAAAGATAACTTTTGAAACACTTCAAGATATTGAATGCACAATTTAAAAAAAAAAACTTCTACATTTAATTTCTTAATGGGAAATGCTAACTTGTGCCCTATACGCACAAGATAATGATCTTAAAGTAGAATTAAAAAAATAAATATTGCATTGAAAAGATAAGTTTTTAAGCTTTCAAGGTTGTGAATGCACAATTTTCAAGATTAAAATATCTATATTTAGTTTCTTATCTTGTGCTGGACACAAGTTAGTAAGACTCTTTCTTAATTTACGCCTAAAGTACACAAGTTAGCATTTCCCTATTTTATTTTATTTGACCATTCCCATATACACAATTTTCTCTTGGTGCTTTAAAATGTGACATTTTGCTGTTTTGTACTTAAATGCAACAGTAGATGATCTAATAGTTGGTGATCTTTATCTTAAATGCAACAATAGTCTTTGTCTTTTAGGGAGGGCCTGGATTATTGAGATGTGAAGAAGCATGGACAAGATCATTGAGAAATACCTCATCTGTCTTATTTTAACAGTCATTTTAAAGTTATGTACGGTTCTTAAGGAAATGATTAATTAAATTGATTTTAATGGTAAAATTAATGTATAAGTTATTAAAACACCCTTATTAACTGGAGTTAGTGGAGTAGGCATGTGAAGTGAAATTCAATAAATAAGAGTATATTAATGAAAAAATAATAAATACTACATTAATATTCTAAAATGATAATTATTGAGACATAAAAAAATATTAAAAGTGACAATTAAAATGAAGCGGAGTAAGTTGTAATGATACGGAATACAGTGGCATGGTTCTTAAAAAATTATGAAAATTTAATATTTTGAAAATATTCATTGAGACGAATCCAACAATAACTTATATGATATTATTTATCTTTGTATATTAATAGAAAAATATGGTTAAAGTATGTCAAGTTAAAAGTGTATATTGTCAAACGGGTCGTCTAATATGGGACGGAGAGAGTAATTACTTTGAGACATAAAAAATATTAAAAGTGACAATTAAAATGAGGCGGAGTAAGTTGTAATGATACAGAATACAATGGTATGGTCGGAAAAGACACATTGATGTTCGGAACATATGGAAAATGTCAAAAATTTTGCTAACACCGTCAAAGTCAACATGAAATATATGTACATCATTTGATTTTGACATGTAGTCTAATTTGTTATTGTCATATTTTGGCTTTGAAACTAAATGTAGAATTAGACAATAATAGAATTGTCGAGCAACATCAAGACACCAACCACAAAACACTTCTCTCTCTAAAAACCTTTCTCTGCCTTCTATCTAGACCAAAGTTTTGCCTTTTCCCTTTCTTCCAAATCCGGAAGCCAAGATGTAGATATATGGTCGTGGTGGTGCGATGGGACTATGTCCCCGCACCACCGTTCGCCCCCCTCTTGGTGGTCTTCGTTTGTGGCCGTCGTGCTTTCTCCGGTGTCGTTTTCCCAAGCTCAGATCCGGTTTCAGATCTAGGCGGTGGAGATGACAGTGGTGTGATTCCGTTCCGTTTCTAAACTGTTCCTACCTTGCTTCGATTCCTGACCGTGTTTCCCTGCTCCGGCAGTTGCTCCAGCCACTGCTCCGGGTGCGGTTTCTGTTTCCGACCTTGGAGGAGTTGCCGGATCTTGTTTCCTGCTCCAGCCACTGCTCCGTTCCCGACCTTGGAGGAGATGACGACATGGTTCTTTGACCATGGCTGGTCCTTTTTCAGGTTGATTCAATCGTGTTTATAGCTGTTATTGGTTACTGTTTTTGTGTTTTGTTTCAGGTCTTGGGAGGCAGCAGTGGTGGTGGGTTGTTGTGTTTTTTGTGGGGGTTTAAGTGGTGGTGATGTAGCGAGGGTGTGAGTGTTGGTTGTGTTTTAGGGTGTTTTCGAGTTTGGATTTGGTGATGTTGATGGGTGATTCGGTCGAGTGTAGGTGGTGTCAGGGTGGGCTGTGGTGGTGTCGGACGTGTGGTGTGATGGGGTGATGTGTGGTGCCGATCTGCGTGTTCTGATTCCGGCGGCTGTAGGTGTGGTGGCATCTATTTCATCCATGATTAATCCTCCTTCAACGAACTCTCGGATCGTTTGTTGTCTTAAGGATCATGATTGTTGTAGTTGTTCGTGCCAGAAGCTGTGCAGCTTCAGATTTTGCATGTTTGGGTCATGGTGGTAGTGGTTTTTTAGACTTGGATTTGGTGTCGAAACGGTTTGCGGACGGGAGCTATTTTATGGGGTGGCTGGTGTTGTTTAGGTGTGAAGGAGGGTGTTTGTTTAGGTGAGGAGGTGGGTGCTTGTTGGGGTGTTTTTCCTTTGGAGATAGCCTCTGTTTCACGGGTCCTTGTTCGTCGTCACTTGCTCTTGGTACCACTTTTCTGTTGTTTAGGTGTGTAGGGTGTTTGGAGGGTGCGTGTCCCGTTGTGTTTGAGCCTTTTCCTTGTGACTGGTTGGCTGTTTGCACCAATCGCATATCATGTCTATCGTCTTACATATTGTGTGCTGGTGTCCGGTGGGCCGGTCATTTTTGCTTTGAGATCGGGAGTTGGTGTCTAGCTGCAATCCTATTTGACTTGATATGGTGTTCTCTGGTGTACCGGGGGCGAGGGGTGCCCTGCTGATTTAGTTCTAAAGTCTGGTGGGCCGATCACTTTTGATTCGAGATTGAGAGTCAGCTCTTTTGCTCAAGTTAGTTTTTGGGCTTTTGTTTTTTGCTCTTTCGGTGGATCGGAGGTCGAGAGGTTGTGGAAGCTGCATGTTCATTCGGTTAGGAGCTTTTCGAATGTGGCTTAGTTTGGGTGTTGAAGTCTGGGAGTTTTATTTTGAGGGGTGTTCTCTGGGGTGAGTAGTGACGATGGGTCGTTGTGGATACTATGTTTACAGGGTTTGTCTCTCTTAAGGTGTCCGTCCTAGGTGGTGATGTGTTTTGGGGGTTATCTTTAGGGGCTTTGTCTGGGGGTTATGGTGTACCGTATATATGCGGCACCATTTGTATCTTGTTCCGTCCATATCTTGCGTCTTGCGGGGATGACGTTTAATAATATCTGCTGATTAAAAAAATATAAAAGACAATAACAGTATCATCTAATTTGACAATATATGACAATATTTGGTTTTGTAATGTAATCTAATTTGTTAGTGTCAAATTTGACATTCTGGATTTGAAACTAAATATTGAATTAGACAATGACAGTATTTGACAATAACATTATTGTCTAATATAATTTGACAATGTATGACAATATTTGGTTTTGACATGTGGTCTAATTTGTTAGTATTGTCTTATTTGACATTTTGGCTAGGTATTTTGCTTTGGTACTACACATGGAATAGGTGTACAAGTTAGTTTGGCAAAAGGTAAGCGTGTTGGGAAACAACTACATAAATGTTTAATGTATTAATTATTCTGAAGTGGCAGTAGTTAATGCTGATTAATTATCGTGATAAAATGACGATTTGCCTCACAAAATTTAGAGATTTTATTTGATTGATGGAGGTTAATTTAGGAATCATGGTGGTAAGTGGTAACTGCTATTCTTTGCCTTTCTTTTTTTTAAAGAACTATTCATAGACTATCTATCTATCTATATATATTTGAAGGGTTTGTCTAACATGTGCAATATTGCACATGTTAAGGTAACTAAAAGTAGTATCTTTTCATTGAAAACCAACAATTATTGATTAAAAGTTACATATTTAATATAAAAAACAAAAGTTCCAAATCAAAGTTACTACTTTAAACTTCTTAACATGTGCAAATTTGCACATGATAGAAAAACTCATATTTGAATTAGAAACTTAAACTATTCTTAGATGTGACATGCTTTAGAGATGTTTCTCATCTCTATTTTTTTTAAAGCTTCTCATCTCTAATTAAACATGATTCACTGTATTTTACAATAATGTCATTCTTTAATAGTTCCTAATTGGACATCCATTCATAGTTCAATTGAAATAAATTATGTAACGGTTTAAGAAATTTTAACATAAATTAATCAAAACCACAAACCCCACTATTATTGGTTTGTTACAGAAGGGGAATAGTGACGTATTTCCCCACTATCTTTGTTGACTTTGATCATTGGTTTGTTAAAGAGTGGCTTAAAAAAAACTTATTAATAGAATGATATGTTACTAATTCTTCCAATTTCATTTCATCTTTTGGTTCATTTTTGTTTCTACTACACTATTACTATTCCATCAATTAATTCCTAGCCACCACTAACCTTTTATTTTCCCTCAATTAGTATTATCCTCCTCCCATTTCTTCTTTCATTTCATTTTTTTTTTTTGTAGTTTTCATTTTCATTCCTTCTTATATTTCCTCTTTTATTAGTTTCATTGCAGGTTTTAAAAATAGGTGAATTTTGTTGAAATGCAACTTCTTATACGAAAAGGTTGTCCATCTTTACATTTTCTTTCATTTCATTTAATTTGGTAGTTTTCATGTTCATTCATTCTAATATTTCTTCTTTTATTAGTTTCATTGCAGACCATGGAAATAGGTGGATTTTGTTGAAATGTCACTTCTAATATGAAAAAGTAGTCATCTTTACATTAATATTGATTTTTCTTCCATTATTTTTTACTTATTCTATAATTTGGTGGTTTGTTACATTTGTCATCCAATATTTGATTATATCTAGAATCACTCAACTGAAATTATATATTTTTTCACTCAGAATCTCATGTCTTTTATCTATATTAATTGTCTATGATATATATATCATAGACAATGTTCAATTCAAGTATGTTGGACAATGTAAGCTGGCATGGGGGTTACAAAATTCATTGTTCTCACATTTCTCTATAATTAGTAGAATCATAGACAGCTATTAAGGTAAGGTTTTATAGTGTGGATTTTCAATTGAAAAGTTTGATTTATATACAAACTTTCTCACGTTAAAAACTTTTTTCCCCTCACTTTAAAGGTGATATATGCTTGTCATCATCAAAGTCAACAAAGATTAATATCAACCTAGATATCCCACAAACAAATCAAGTAATACAATTATTCAAGTGAGAAAATTCTTATCTCTGTTTCATATTTATTTTCATGCCACACTATATATTTACATGTCATTATGCTATTGCAGAAGTACCAATGATATGCATATGTTTGAAAATTGGACTCTCATGCCTTTTATTGTCCATTCCAAACCAGATAGGACAATAAAATGACTATATTTGAAATTTTTTGTTTGACAATATCAAGGAGTAATATATATTTTTTTAATTTAGGCTATTTTAAAAAAATATTTTTTAATGTATTCTTTTCAATTGACTTTATTGAATTGAAAATGTATATATATATATATATATATATATATATATATATATAGGTGAAAATTGGAAAAGTATGGACTCAATTACAATAATAATACTCAAGCTGGATGCAAAGAAAATATGAAATAACCAATCACAT
>Ga0228711_1004792_pt1 | contig 20705 bp, 16 predicted proteins | sample MedpolnodulmetaG_2_FD_177996 | JGI IMG/M metagenome (GOLD analysis project Ga0228711, IMG submission 177996) | Root nodule microbial communities from Medicago polymorpha collected in Santa Monica, California, United States - brown nodules | ecosystem: Host-associated > Plants > Roots > Nodule... | reverse complement strand
GAGATATATTTTTATTAATATATAGTCCATACACTCATAAATATTTTATCAATATATAGTTCCCATTAGATTTCAGAAATAAGAATATACTAATATATTCCCGTAAAACAAACATATACTCATATATATATATTTTTATTAATATATAGTCCATACACACATATATTTTTAGAATATATTAATAAAACTTAGGCAATCGCGGGGTTTAAATAGAGATATTAAAAAAATACTAATTAAAACTGATCACTCGTTGTAGTTACTAGAATGGGTCCCGTGTTACAATTGTACACTACGATGAGTTTTTTAGTGATACATTTTCAAAAAAACAACGGAAAAAATTGAAGTATGATTAATCATAGTATACTTTAATATTGTTCTTATTTAGTATTGACGATATTAATAAAACTTAGGCAGTCGCGGTGTTTAAATACAGATATTAAAAAATACTAATTAAAATTGATCACTGGTTGTACTTACCAAAATGGATCCCACATGATTTGTATCTCTATGCTCACTCTCTCTTCTAACCAAACAAGAGAAGTAACCCATCTCTCTCCAACCTCTCTCTCTCCTCTTTCTCTCTTGCTTATTTCTATTCTACCAAACACAGTGTAAACAAGGATAAAATACTTCATCCTCAATAATTATTGCGTCAAAAAAAAATCTAAAATATTCATCATATTTTCTAGAATTCACAACTTAAATTTGTCAGTAAAAAGCATAAATTCTAAGTACTCAAAAATTCATAAGGTCCCAAAATTTCAAAAACATTTTAAAATGAACACGATCAAATTATCTCTTAAATTGTAGTTTAAAGTAACATCTTTAACACTAATAATATTAATGCCGGTGTTAAAAGATGTTACTTTAGACTAAAAAAATTGCATATTAGTAGTGTGCAATTGCAAAGTGCATACTAAACTTACACATTTGAAAATTGCAAAGTGCATACACATTTGAAAAGATTTATAAGGAAATACAATAGTCCACGTCACCGTATCACCTTCATTTGATTGATGCTATCAACTTAAATTGCAATAATATATGTACATATGTCTGACGTGACAGTTAATTGGTTTCTAATTGGGTGTCATCTGGAAACAATGTATGGAGGAATACTACTAGTTGATGTTGGAAGAGATGCAAATGATTAGTATTACCCATTGGCTTTTGGAGTGGTTGAGAATGAGACTAATGATGCTTGGAGGTGGTTCTTGATATTGCTACTTAATGATATTGGCACTGACAGGAGATGGGTCTTTATATCAGACCAATAAAAGGTATTAAATAAGTTTTGTTTTGAGACTAATTTGTACATGTTTTGTTTTGCTATGTTTACTTATGTTTTTGTTTTTGATATTCATCCAGGGATTGATTCCAGTTTTAGAAGAATGGTCTGACAGGCTTGAACATTTATATGCTAACTTCAAGAAGAAGTTTGGAGGAGGGACCCTGATTAGAGACTTGATGATGGGAGCAGCAAAGGCAACATATTTCCAAGGTATCTTCATAATATTCTTATTAGTATTCATAATGATAATAATGATAAGTTAGTTGAGTTTTAATTTTATTTTTCTTTTCTTGAATAAAGCATGGGAGGCAAAGATGAATGAGCTCAAGAAGGTTGATCATGCTGCATGGGAATGGCTGAGAGGTCACAACCCTAAATTATGGTGTAAGCATGCCTTCTCCTACTATTCCAAGTGTGATGTGCTGATGAATAATATATTTGAGTCTTTTAATGAAACAATCTTGTTAGCTAGGGACAAACCAATACTAACAATGGCTGAGTGGATTAGAACTTATATTATGAATAGGATATCAAGCCTTAGAGAGAAACTTAGTAGATGGGAACAAAATATCATGCCTATGCCTAAGAAAAGACTAAATACTGAGATACAAAAGGCTGGTAATTGGATTGCAACTTGGGGAAATGGTGAGGAGTTTGAGGTTGAAATGATTGGTGGTGGGCAGAGATTTACTGTGGACAAATTGTAAATTTTAGGAGCTTGTAGGTATACCTTGCAGACATGCTATTGTTGCAATGTCTAAGATGGACCAAAACCCAGAGGACTGTGTTTCTGAATGGTATACTAGGAGCAAGGATGAAGCATGTTATAACTTTAACGTTAGTGTTATAAATGGTCAAGACATGTGGCTTGAAGTTGAATGTGAGGAGATGCTTCCACCTGTGTATAAGAAAGGACCAGGAAGACCTAAGAAACTAAGGAGGAGAGGGCCTGATGAACCAGCAAAATCATGTGGGAAATTTAGCAGAGTTGCTACTAAGTACAAGTGCACAACATGTGGAAGCTCTGGTCACAATGCCAGAGGTTGCAAAAGTCAGACGGTGAACCATGAAGCAGAAAAGAGAAAGGTATTTTACTGTTGTCAAAGTATTGATCATATTTTTTGTCAGTTTATTTCTAACTATATTGATTTATACTTTGACAGAGGAAACAAGCAAAAAAGCAAAATTAAAACCAACAAGAAAGTGCTCAAGTCTCTCAAGAACAGTCTGCTCAACATGAAACACAAAGTGCTCAAGCAAGTCAAAGTGGGGGACTAATCAAACACAAAGTGCTCAAGCAAGTCAAAGTGAGGGGACTAATCAAACACAAGTTGCTAAAGTTCAAAGGAAGGTAATTTGTTTATTATATGCTACTAAATTGCTTATTATATGCTGACGTATCTTCACTTTGAAAGAGAAAAACATCAACTCAAGGAAATCAAACACAAGTTACTGAAGGCAGTTATAGTGTTGGTACTGGATCAACAAACTGTGAAGTGGGGGTAAATGGGAGTAAGAAAAGGAAGCTGGTGAAATCTGCTATAGGTAAATTCAAGCCACCTGCACAGTCTCTTCCTTCTAGACCAGTTAAAGGTCCAGTCACCAAACCTACAGTTGCATTTATGTCAACCTACATGAAACCAAATTCATCCACAACTGTCAACCCCACTGCACAGGTTAACACCAATGTTCACACTAATGCTCCAACATCCAAAACTGTTGTGAAACCAACTACAATAGTCCACACAAATGTCAAGACTGCCCCAAACACACACATCGTCATTAACCCATCTGCAACTGTCAACACAACAGTCAACATTACATTAACTTTTCAAACTTTTGTCAAGCCATACACCATTGTCAAAACAATTATCCAACCTGTCTTAAAGCAACGTCCACCCAATCCAGCAAAACCATCATCTAACAAATTGGATTTATCTAAGGTGAGGAGAAGTGGTAGGACTGTTTGGAAAAAAAATGCTAACTTCAAAGGGCCTAGAAAAGCAATAGATGATCCAATTGAAGCGGAAGAAGATGATAAGGATGCTGAGACACAACCTGCTACAAAAATTTCTGGTGATGCTACAAAAGTTGCTGGTGATGCTAAAGATGGATTCTGTCTAGGCCTGTTGAAAAAAATTGACACAACTAAATATGTTTAATTGGCCTAGCAGTGTTTTGATGTTGTCTGTTTTAGTGTAATATGTGCCTTGGACCAAGTTATCTGTCATCTTTTGATGTTAATGTACCTATTGGCTTAGACTTTAATTACTTAGCTTAGCCATCTTTTGATGTTAATGTACCTATTGGCTTAGACCTTAATGTTTCTTCTTTTGATGACAATGTATGGCTTAGACCTTAATGCTTCTATTTAAATGTTATGCTATTTGATTACAACATCAAAATCACTTTACACTTAGTTGCAATCATGGGATACACCATCGTTTTTACACTTTGTTGCAATCATGGGATACACCATATTTGTTGCATAAAGTGATGGATACTTCTGTAAAAACACAAACTTAAACACTTTGTTGCAATCACATTACAATTCATTTAGATTGAAATACATCACACATTCATTTATATTAAATTACAACACTTAACAACTTAAACACTTAATAACTTAATTCATAAAGCCTAAACAAACACACTACCAAAGTCATCTGACTAAACACATTCATTACATAACAACCAACTACAACCCTAACTTAAACAACTAACACAGCAATCCACATTCATCACTTTCTTGCATAAAACACACAAAAGAGGACCCAACTTGCCACCAGAATCCACTTCAGCCATTCCACTTTCTTTTTCTCAGCTAACAAGTTCTTCTTCCATTCATCTTTCTTCGAGTCATAAATCCCTTCCATAACTTCTACACAATTACACTTCTTCTCTTTAGACTCCATTTCTTCCTCAACCGACGTCCTAGACGTCACTGCCATCCTAGACGTCACTGCCATCCTAGATGTCACGTCAATCATTGGCCTTGTACCCGGAACAAGCTCATCATCCCAGATCAACAAACCACAAGTATTTTTTTTCATCCAATTGCGACACTTCCAAAACCGACGTCCAGGATTCGCTCTTGTGTTTGAAATGTAGATGACCATGGGCAACTCACAACGGCACATTGGAAGCATTCCACAGGAAGTTTCGAAATGACCGTAATAAGATCCATATGAGTACCCTGTACTGGTGTTACCTGTTGACATTTGCAAACTGAAGCAGAACTGAGATGAGGGATTAAGAGTGAAAGGTTCGATGGAGAAAAAGAGTTGTTTTAGGGTTCTCAGAAACCCAATACGACTGAGAAGAAGAATAAGTAGGAAGAAAAGATGGTGGCAGGGGTAAAATGGTCTTTGCGCGCGAGTCTTGATTCATTAAGGGCAAAAATGTCATTGCAATTGCCATCTGCTGGCGTGTCCTGACAAAAAGCCAGTCACCAGTTGCCACATATCTAATTACCATCCACCTTAGCAAAAATTTTTAATTAGAACGAATTTTCAAATGATTAATATTTGCATGGGCAAAATGGAAGGATTAGTAAGTTCAAGATGAAAAATAAAATGGCCTATGAAATGCATATTTAAGCCTTACAATAATATATATACATATGTCTTACGTGGCAAGTTAATTGGTTTCTAATTGGGTGTCCATGTAAACTTCCTTCACCGATAATCAAAATGATGTTTAAAACACTAAACTTACTAATTTTTAAACAAATTAGAGATTAGCAATTTGAATTAATCTAATAATCCCCTGAAATCCAACGAAACATTTCGGTAATCTCCTCACCAATTCCGTTAGCTTCGATTCTGCGACTACTTCCACTGAAGAACCTTCCAGAACCACGAAATGACGAAACTGCACTCACCGGAACCTGCGATACCTCCACTACACGATAATCGAATGATCCTCCAATGGAATACGATGACAATGCGTCTCCGGCAACGGCAGCGGCTTCGGGATTGCTTTCTCGCCGGCTCACATTTCCAATTTCAACTCGGAAGCTATCGGAAGGTGATCGGAGAATCGCGGCGAGGTCGGATTCTGAAGCGAAAATGGTGGAACGGCAGAGGGGACAGCATGAGAGGTTGGAAGAACAGAGCCAATTGTCTAAACATTCGGAGTGAAAGGCGTGACAACACCGAGGAAGAGCGCGGAGGAGGTCGGTGTTGGTGAACGTGGTGAGGCAGACTGCGCAGTCAGCGGCGGTAGCGGTGGTGGAAATGGAGGAAAAATGAAACGTTGGAAGTGAGTCGATTGATCGTTGTATTTCCGGCGCCGGTGGAGGTGGTTGCGATGGCGTTGGTGTTGAATCGGAGGTGAAATTCAACGGAATCGGAGGGAGTGAGTCGATGATTACTGAAGCTGGTGGTGTTGAATTGGAGAGAAGACGAAGGTGATTGATGCGGAGATGAATGAAACGGAGCAAGAGTGAAAGGATGAAGGTGATGAAGAGAATGGCGAGAATGATGAGAATGCTGGAGAATACGGATTCCATGGAGGAGAGAAAAACGAAGAGGTTAGAGAGAGAGAGAGAGAGAGAGAGAGAGAGAGAGAGAGAGAGAAGTGATGGTGCACTGTTACATTGTTAGAGAACAATGTGAGTGGGTGTTGTTTTACAATGACAGTGTTGCATTGTTGCAACAGAAATGTGAGTGAGTGAGCATGTTTGTATCTTCAAGTATTAGCAATTTGTATGTGAATTCAAACGGTGTTAGTGTCCATTGTCTTCTCTATTTTATGAGATCTCACGTGTATTGTGGTTGGAAATTTATTCCATTGGAGTGCTTAACTGAACAATGTAAGGTTTGGTTTGTGTGATGATTTTTAGATGATGGCAGCAACTATTGTTAAGGATTCATGAAACAGAAGTTCAATTCATGAAAATTATATCATTTAAATTAAATCTTAGTATTTAAAATGCAAACAATTGAATTTACTCAAGACACTTTTGGATTAACGTATAAAATTCTTAAACTATATAAAAACTGAAAAATGTAACTTTTTTTGAAATCATAAACTCGCTACTCAAACCACACACTACAAATTTGAATGGGTTGATTCGAGTTGGACACAAACTTAAACGGATTGGAAAAAATACAGCTTGGTTTGGGTTGGTTGAGCGGGTCACCCAGACCTGACACCCTTAAAAGACGGGTATATTGTGTTTACATTGATGTTTCTTTATTTGTCGATTATAATTGCAATATTTTTAATTATAAAGAAAAAATTGTTTGTAAGTAATGGCAAATTTAGGCAAAATGTTGTCCTGCGTTTTGGCATATAGTAATAGGGAAGTGCTAACCAGTACTCCAACAGTCATCAATGTCACCAATTCCATGTCAACCAAGTGCTACCCAAATGGAGAACGGAACAATAGTTAAGGTATTACAAAAGGAAATTGTTACCTTGATAATTATATTTTTTATTTTTAAAACTTGAAAAGTGTTATATTTAACGCTAACTTTGCCTTTTCTTTTCCTCGTGAACTTAGCTCAATTATTATGAACAATGCATAATATATGCAAGGTCCGGGGTTCAAACCCCGGCCACCACCAAAAAAACTGTCTTTTCTTTCATTTTTTAATTGTTTAGCTAATGTCCCGAGGGCACCATCATCCATGGTAATAATAATAGTTTCATTTTTGTTATGAAAAAATCATATGACTGACGTAGTAAAAGTGATTCGTATACTTGACAAAAACACGATTCATGAACCTTGCCCCATTAACCTAGAGCTTGGTTATATTCAGAGAGATGAAATGGCTGGGGACAGCTTTTAGATTCAAATTGACTAAAAAAATGACTTGTTTGGAACAGCGGTTGCGGCAAAAATCCCCCGACCCAAAGTTTGTTTCAACATGAAAATATAGAAGCTGGAAATTAGAGTTTAAACGTGCATCTAGTCACTTGGGAACGCTGGAAATTAGAGTTTGAACGTGCATCCAGTCACTTTTGAATGCAGAAAAAGACATAGCCTTTATGGGTACCCGGCCCCAAGTACCCGAAAGATGGCATTAACCTAGCCTACTTGATGACTCAGCTTCTACTGGAGTGCTGAATAGGAACACAGGCAGATACCATTACACTTCAATGTCTTACAGAACACTAGAACTGTAATAGGAGTTTGTCCTGCCCCGCTACTTATTGACTCCAAGAAAAACCATGGTTCACTGATTATGACCCCAAATTAGGATTTGAAGCATCCTCTCATCAATTACATTGCAGTCATACTAGAAGGTAAGATAAATCATGCGTCCTAATTTCTCATGCCAAAACCAATAACACTATTGTTAAACAAAGTAAAATCACATTATCATTGCAATTGAATTAACCTTTCTACTTTGCAACATACACACTTCAGCTCAAATATTTAAACAATCATTCCAAACATATTATTTTGTGGAGTGTATGGTAGGCATAGAATGGAAATATCAAGCACATCAAATTCCACTAAGAAAAATGCTTTCTTAACTAGTGCAGAAAGCTAGGCAGATGTGTCATTGCATTGTTTTTCCACAACACTTATTGACATGGATTATGAATAAGAAGCTGAAAACTACAGCACGTTTGCAAAACAAATAGGAACAAGGGAATAAATTTATAGACACTAACTCTAGAGTTCTAAACTCATCCTCAGTGAGATGAAAAACAAGAAAATAATCTTAAGTTGCCATCTCTACATCCCCTTGCCTATCAAAAAAGAGAGGAGAAAACCACACCACCAGGTAAACAGATAATATGGGGCGGCTATCGAACTTTAGTCTGATATTCTGATCTCCACTCCTAAAATGTCTTTCACCATCTCATATGATACAAATGCGAGTGCTATGGATGGAACCACCTGTAAAACAACAAGTGAGTTAAAGAATGTTGTAAGTAGGGGAGCCCAAAAAAATGTTCAATTAAGACCAGTAAAACTAATTCCAGGTGAATAAATATTCAATAAACACAAGCTTATTTTGTAACACTCCTATTTTATCAAAACTGAAATGAACTTATCGTGTAAAAGATTTGTCTAAACAATTTATGAATGTTCATAAAGAAATAGATAGAAATAGAAATAGGAGTGTCAAATCTCATTCCCATCTCACTGTGCGATAAGGCAATCCAACACAGGAATCATCCGTGTGAAGTAAAGTGTCTCATTTTCCAGAGATGCATAGAAATAGTGGTATTTTTATAATAAAAATTTTTTTTTTAAAGGAAATGCAAGTCTTCCTTTTAAAAGATAAGATCAAGTAGATACAAGTTTGCCAGAATTGATCATGACAGTTAGATGAAGACTGACCTTGACAGAATTGGGCACCAGACCCTTGTATAATGCACCAAATCCCTCGTGCCGAACAGTTTTCCTAAATGCATCAATCATTCCAGTATATTCAAGTGGGACTTTGCCTACGCCATCCCCAGTGATAACAGAAGCAGCATTGTGCCAACCGGTCATCTGCATTCTTCGACGAATGACATCAAGCGGGTAAGCGACAGTTTGTCCAATGGTTCCAGCAGCAGCACCGCAAGCAAGGCGTGTTGTCACACTCAATTCGGAATCTTGGGCTAGACCAAATGGTTTAGTTTTAATCAAATAATCTTTCAGAGACTCATAGACAGCAAAGTTGAGACCAACATAAGGAATCTGCGGAGAGAAAGAGAATATCAATATAACAGAAGCACTGAAAAGGAGAACTTGCTTCTGTGCAAAATTACAATAACAGTCAATTATAAATATAATTATGAAACATGAAAAGGATGTTGCAAAACAGTAACCTTGCATGTGATCATATCTCTTAGTTTAATTTTAGTTGCACCAATCTTAGGTAAAGGTTGATACAATTAACCCCATTTTTGTTCAAAACTATAGGAATGTTAAGGACATACCCTCTGACACATCACATTAACACAAGTCTCATCCATTGAACCACGTCATCCAATTTGTCAACCTCTTAGTTGATTAGCAGTTGCTCACCTTTTAGCACATTTAATTTTTTATTATTTTTCAAGTTATTGGGTTTCAGACCACCATCTAATTGTCATACCCTACAAATCTTGAATGCCCCATCTGATATGAACATATGGTATTGTGCTGCTTTTATTTTGCTTCTGAAATTTTCCCTTCTAAAAATCATAAACAAGAACAAACTATTCTAGCTATCTCTATATTCTTGACCGCGTACAGATGACAACCAGCACCAGGTCCATATCAACTTTTTTGTTCTCTTCCAACTCCATGATGTCCTCATCAATGATCTTGAGCATTACTGGATGTCTCATTTTTCAGTGGAATGGAACATTTGGGAACTGAACGTGCTTTATGTTTCTCAAAAATCCCAAAAACTTCACTCTATTGTAAAACCCCCGTACCTATCCTACTTGCTCCTCCGTGATGGGTCCTCTGTGTTGGCTAAGATTGAGAAATGGATGGAGACATTTGTGTCATTAGCCCCTCGTGTTGAGGGATCAGGCAGAGTATTGGGCAGTGCAGACCGTCGAGAGGGGGGCAATAATCTAAAATAAAATAGAAAAAAGGCCAACTTGTTTAACAGTTAACAGGTAAGGGGTTGGAAAGCATAGATGATGTGGCCCAGTAGATTAGAGTGTGTATGAGGGTGTCCTTGGCATTCCTCTCCAAACTATATGCTACATAAAACTAAAAGTAATGAAGCAAGATAGAATGATATATATCTACCAAGATCCAATAGCAAGTGGTTAAGCTATAACACCAGACTTATGGTAGTGCTAACTGCTAACAATAATCAGAATTTACTAACAATGGTGTTTAAAAAATTGTAAAATTGTGATCCTAAATATAGAGAACATGTAATGCAATGCATTGGCTTTTCACTTTTGGGCCTGTAGGGAATCATGCAATCTGCCTTTCCTTGTACACGGTTGTGAGGTAAGTACTATCCAAATAAATACCTCAATGTTGCCCCACTGTCTTAAGCCCAATGGTATAACATGACTAATTGAATATGTGTATCTACCAATAGATCCTACCATAATAAGCCAAGAAAAGAGAACCTAGGGATGCACCCTGCCTAAAATCCTACAACCATTGTTAGAAATTAAAGATCCGGTTTTAAAAAACTAAATGAATAAAAAAGGCTCAACCCACTTCTTAAGCCATTTAACCGAGAAACAAGTCCAAGCATGTAAATGTTTGCAATAATGAAGGTAAATAAAGGAACATAAGATGGCATAGAACTACACATCCAAGCAACCTTAGCAGGAATTCAGTTTTATATTTCAGAGTTTTTTTCTCGTTCTTGGGATTAAGGTCCCTCCCACAAATGCATGTTCTATGTTGCTTTAAAATGCAGTATCGACTTCTCATGAAGATTGTAAATAAAGCATGTTTACATAATTGTACCCAAAAAAAGTATGTTCCATAATGGATTCATGGTCATAATTATCATAAATGAGATATTCAGGAAAGATTACTCACAACTCCAATTACTGAAGGAAGCCAGCCCTTATATAAAGCACGTGGTCCTTCTTCCCTGAGCACAGTACTCAAAGCATGGAACATCCCTCTGTACTGATAAGGGGATTTCTCAGTCTGCCAATACAAGGCAAAAAACTTTCTGTCAAACTTTCTGGCAAAAAACTTTTTTCCAATTAATATTACAACCCTCTTTATAATCCACAACAACAAAAGCAATCATTTGGTAAAAAGAAAATGGACCTGAACGGTTATCCTGCCTCGGACCATATCCATCGGATAAGTTGCAGACATAGCAATTATTCCAGCACATGCTCCAGCTCCAAGACGTAAAACAGGAGTCAGCTGAGCATCCTCTGCAGAAAGTACAAGGGAATATACTTACGGTCAGAAATATCATCTACTAATTTTTTTACAATTATATACGCATATCTTTTCAGCCAATGTTGCCAGATGAAAACTGGAGTTGTTTGATAATTTTAAAATAAAAATGTAAAAGATTACTGAAATAATGTATTTAAGAAACACCAATAAATCATTTGTATTAAAAATATTCACTTTCAGCACTGTATTAGTGTATTGGATATTCAAGCTGGCCCCTAGACACCACATAGCTTCAGTATTTATGATGCATGAGTATGACTACTACTAAATGGTAGCCATTCCTATACTAGGTATATAACCATCCCAGTACTGGTTGGGTACATATGCTTGCATACCTAAGTACTTTTTTCTTTTCAAACTTTACTACGTACACTTAGGCGGTGGAGCATTTTATTAAGTTGCTAACTTGGTATCACTAAAATACAAGCCAACCCTCAGAAGACTGCCATGTTTTGCTACAAAGTTCTGTTTTATATTGCCACTTAAATAAAACAAACTACTATTTATTGAGAAGTTGATTTATGCCAGCTTTAGGTATTTTGGCTTGCTTGATATATTGTATGAAGTTTTGATGAAAAGATTAAATTTGTTGTATGATTCAAATACAGCTGATGCAGCGCAATTACTGTCTCAATTTGAAAAGCCATTGAAAACACTGCCACTGCAATTGCAGTCCATTTTTAAAAATCTGGAGCAAAGCCGGCTGGTCAAATTCATTAACGTTCAAATATAATCTAACATTGCCCTTCATCAATTTTAAAAAATAAATCCAAGCCAAACACAAATTAGCCGCAATAAAGATGGTAGACATACCATTTCCAGTTTGCTGCCGATACAAATGCAGTATACCTCTGTCAAAATAAGAAGGAATTGTCAGGGAAATAAACAGAGGAGAAAAACAGTTAAAAATATATAAAGGATGTATGAAATGATTGAAAAAATTTAGCCACTAGAGTGCCCCTAAAGAAAAATGACAAAAGAGGATTGCAGAAGACAATTTACCATCACATATTGCACCTGAATGATAAGTAAAAAAATAGCTTATAGACAAAGATACAATTAATGCTTCATTTTGAATACATGTAAAACTTACTTAGAAGCTTGCTCATAACTGAAGAACTTCACAGCAGAATTTGGGACAATTCTAGCACAATTAGTACCATTTCCCTTGAACAGTCCACGGAATCCTTCAGTTCTCCATATATATTTCAGGCCTTGTATTGTTCCACTGTATTTTATGTTATGAGGATTCTGGACCTGCAGACGGAAAGACCAAGTGACATGCAATTTGTGGAAATTAGGATACATCCGAACAAGCATGCTGATATACAGTCTAATGTTTGTCGCGGCATATAAATATATTAGTCTAATGTTCGTCGCGGCATATAAAAGCAAGAAGAGATGATACCAGTGTAAATCTAAACAACCAACCAAACTAACCTGTAACAAAATTTTCATCCGTTCAAGCGGAGCAACAGCGGTTCGTGATCTGCAAGATACAAAAAAAAATATTTGGTTGGATTCGAATTCATCATAACACCACAAAAACTATTTTGGAATTATCAAAAAGAAATAGGTTCCAGTAAAATTGGATTATAGGTCGTTGTAATTTTAATTATACCGCAGCTGACTGAAATCTAAATGCAACCCACAGCATACATTCATGCAATGGCAGAATTTGTAATGTTAGGAAGAAATTTACTATCAAGATATGAAGGGAATGGAAATCTTCTAATTACATTTATAAAACACATACAATCACAAGAAACCAAATCTTGTTCCAGAGCCAAAAAAAAATTGGAGGTTTTCTTCACAAGTGATTCAATCCAAAGCAAATAAGAATCATACACGTGAAAATGCTCAAAAACAGAAGAATACACAAAATTAAAGACATTCATAACTAACAATCAAATTTCATTGCTACAAATATCCAAGCCCAATACAAAGCAAATAAGTTTTAGAGTGAAATAACCAAAAAGTCCAAAAACATACAGCACGACTATAAGTTGAAGATTCATTCCACTTTTACATGAGCTTCACTGTCGGGCTGCTAGAGCCCATACATGGCCACTTCTCAAACGCAACACAGTAGGGTTTTTAATAACAACTAGGGGCTACTTCACAACGCAGTGTCTCTATAGCAGCCACTATGTCCGCTACTGACTACAGAACCTTAGCGTATCTTACTTTTAACACAAACAATAGTTGCAGTTTTGCCAATTGGCAAAACGTTCCTCAGTTTTCTGATTTCCTCACCAGGAAAATAATGTAATCAAGGTGGTATCGTTTGGATTGGCTTATTTTTGAGCTTATGTTAAAAAGCTTATGCAAATAAATAAGCTTTTTTGTATCATTCATAAGCTTGTCAAGATAGTTTATGAAAACGTAGCTTATGAAGATGCCATTTTCGTTAATGAGAACTTATGAATTAACATAAAGCTTATTTATTTGCATAAGCTATTTTTCATAAGCTCAAAAATAAGCCAATCCAAACGCGCTCTTGTAAACATAAACAAAATCCAGACCTAACAACTTCCTCCTAAATAAACATAAGCTTTTACATTTAAAAGATCATTTTTTTGGGGGGTTACATTTAATTTAACAGATCATGAATCATATAATCATAATACTTCACCAAACACAAAAGCCAAATTAACAATTATTCATATCAGCCTTAAACAAACAAAAAATCAAAAAAAATTATTCACATCAAGTACTCTTCAAAATCAACCCAAATTCAAAACATTTTTTTTAATAAAAGCCACATGCTTCAATCTTCATTATCACCTAACAATGAAAACATACACCAATCTTCAAGCATCAAAATAATACTATATAATAAATAAATATAACCTCAAATACATCCAATTAATCAATCATTTTTATATAACAAATAAATATTAAATTCACAAATACGTTTCTTCAAATATTTAAAAAATTCTGAGAAATGAGAAACGGAACTGACACTCCTCCGGCGACACCACCAGCAACGAGAGATTTGCAGATGCTACCAAACGCATAGTTAGGCTTCGCTTTAACAACTCCTTCTCTAGCGAGCTTCGCTTCCTCCGCCAAATTCACGATCTTTGTCACCGCCGATTCGCCACTCTTCACATCCTCCGAAGCCATGCTTTCCGAAGCCATAATCAAAATCAATAATTTATGATAAAATCAATAAACCCTAACCTAATCGGAAATGAATAAATTAAGAAAAAGAGAGTGATTTAGGTCGTCGGAGATTGAGAGATCTCCGATTTTCCGGTGACGGTGAATTACTCCGGTGATTATGCGATCATTTCTAGAGAGAGAAAGGGAGTGGTGGCTGCGGAAAGGTTTAGAGAGAGAGAGTGTGAGAGCTCACAGAGACCACTAATACTGGAGTGTGTGAGTGAAGGAGAGTGACGGCGTTTGGTTTTAGTTATGCTATTTATATGGAGCTTTAGAGAGAGAAACATTTAAGTGAGAGAAACAAAAAACATAGAGATAATCAAAATAAATGGATTATAACAGGCTCAAACAAAATCAAGTTTATCTTTATTTTTGTCTAGCTCGGTGGCTTGAACTCACACACGTGTTAGATGTGGGGTGGAGAAGTTAAGTGTTTGGGGTTCGAATCCAACATCTACTCTATATATAATATTCTTATTAATTGAGCTAAGTGTACACATTCATGTTTATCTATCATTATAGAAAAATTTGCAAAATTAATATATTGGACTAAATGTAAAAAAAAGCAAGCATAAAATTCTTTATCTCTTTCATTTTATTTACTACTTTAATGTTCAAACGGTCGGTTTGTACACGTATTGTCAATTCTGCACTAATGCGTATAAATTATGAATAATGGTTCTTGTAGAATTTTGAATTTAATTCAAGTTATAGGTATGTATATTTTTCTTTTCTCTATTTCAAGTTATAAGAAGCCATGCTTAATTTTTTTTTCAACGAAACAAAAAATATAGCAAATATAATATACATTTTTATCTTTTAACGACACCAATATAACATTCTTATACATTTGTTTAAGAGTGTTTTTTTTACAAGACATTTGTTTAAGTTTTTTTTTTGTCGGGATTTGAACCTCGGATCTTGCATATATTATACATTGTTTCTACCAACTGAGTTAAGCTCACAAAGACGTTTAAGAGTATAATTAGAAGTGAAGAAGTCATCCCAAAATCATGTATTCATTTTATATATACCAGATGCCCGCTTTTTTTTACTGTGCTAACTTTGAAAATTATAAACAATATTTTTTTATTCAATTATATGTATAAATGTTTGTAATTTTAAAATAGTAACAAACTATGATTTTTTTACCAACAATAAAATAAATATAATAAAAATTATTATCTTTTTCAATAACACTAATAATACAACATTCTTAACAGTAAATTTAAGACAAAAAAATTTAAGAAAAAAAAATTTTCTTTATATATTTTATAGATAATATAGTAAGATATATAATATGAATAGATGGATCCTCATAAAAAAAGAATAGATGGATATGTCTCCCCTAAAAAACATAGATGGATCCTCATTAAAAAAAGGATGGATATGAAGAGAATTTTGTTCTTCCTCCTGCACTTTTCGCTATCATCCAACTAAATTGGCCAAAATACCCCTAACTAACTAACGCAAGTATAAAAAACGTGACTTAGTTTTTACACATGCGTGACTTAAGTCACGCTGCGTGAGTTAACTCATGCTGGAATTAACACATGCATCACGCAGGGTATTGTTTTTGCATATTCACAATGTTTTTGCAAAAATGCAGTGTGCGAAAAAATTAGTGGCAACCATGAAGCTTTTCTCTTCATTAGTCTATACTTGTTGGCCTTTGGTAGTGCAGGCTCGAAAGCTTCTCTGCCAGCGCATGGTGCTGACCAGTCTGATGAAAAAGATCCCAAAGAAACAAGACAAATGTCTAGCTTCTTTAATGCTCTCTTACTTGTTGTTTGCATTGGTGGTTCTGTCACCTTAACATTTAATGTTCTGTCAGCTTAACATTTACTTGCAAAAACATTGTGAATATGCAAAAATAATGTTGCGTGAGTTATCTCACGCAGGTGTTAATTTCAGTGTGACTTAAGTTACGCATGTGTAAATATTAAATTACGTTTTTTTACATTTGCGTTAGTTAATTAACGCAAGGATATTTTGGTCTGTTTGACTGGGTGGGAGCGAAAAGTGCAGAGGAAGAGTAGAATTCTATGAAAAATGGGAATGCCTTGAAAAGCACCGGGTTTTTGAAATATTTCTTTCTTTAGCACTAGTGATTTGGATCGTTGGTTGGGGCATAATTCAAGTGGCCCTAATGCTAGCTTATTCCATGCTAGTTTGTGGTGGAAATGAAAGGCTAGATAGAAATATTGTTTGTGTGGGTAATGAATGGATCCATATTTTCCATGTGCAATCGGAGGTCGAGAGACTTGCATCCCCGATCTCTATCTGTGTTCCCTGTTTTGATCGCAACTCCTAAACCTCCTACATGGGTTTCTTGGCATCTCTTTAGAGTTGATGAGTTTATTCTAAATGTAGATGGTAGTTGTCTTGGTGAGATGAGAAAAGTTGGATTTGAAGGGTTGGTTCGAAAAGGGGATGGCAGTTGGATTATTGGCTTTAGTGGCTTCCTTGGGATTTCCAATAATATTGTTGTTGAACTTATGGCAATGTATCATGGTTTAAAGATGGCTAGGAATCTTGGATACTACCGTATAATTTGCTACTCTGATTCTCAAAATGTGTTTGATCTGATTTCTGAGGATCATAATCCTTTCCACTATTATATTGTAGTCATGGCTAGTATCAAAGATTTATTGAAGTTGAAGTGGGATGTTATCCTTTATCACTATCTTATAGAGGGTAATTTCAGCGCATACTTTTTGGCAAAAGTGGGTTCGACCAATGATAAAAAAAATTCATTGTTTAGGAGACTCCTCCATAAGATTCGAAGACGATCTTTTGTTTGAATCGGGAAGGGTGTTGCACCTTCGAGCTTAATTTTTTTTCCTCTGTTTTTGGTTTTTATTTTTTCTTCCCTAGCCATTGTATACAAACAAAATCTCTTTAGTTTAACTAAATGGTTTTTTATTTTTTTTCCAAATTTCAACAATTTTTTTTCCTAAGTAGCTTAGTGGTTAAAAATCTACTTTTAAGATGAATAAGTGAGGTGTCCAGAATTCGAACTTCATCCTCTATATCATTGCCGCTACCAATTGAGATAAACTCACAAGGCATATGAATTTACTAAATACTATAAATTTTATCCGCTATAAACCATCATCTATAAATGTGTTTGTTATCATTTAACTTATAAATTATTCGTTAATTTTTTATAGAACAAAGTCATAAATTTTTAACACAATAATCTTTAATTATTAATCCATGAACGTGTACGTATAAAAAAACTATTTAGAATTTATTAAAAAAAATATTTGAATTTTTGACAGAATATTTAGAAGCATTTATTATTTTTTTGAATAAACAAAATGAATTATATTACTATCAGATGACTATTCTCCTAGCACAAGGTGTGCCAGAAAAAAGCCACAAAAGAACAAATATACAAATTGTCCACAATACGAAAACAAAAATTGGTCAATTCCCACACAAACAAAGGAATTCTGCTCCTAGCACAAGGTGTGCCAGAAAAAAGCTACAAAAGAACAAATATACAAATTGTCCACAATACGAAAACAAAAAATGGCCAATTCCCACACAAACAAAGAGATTCTGGCACCAAAGATGAAAATTATAATGAAACGCCTTAAAATTGGATTTAAGCCACCAAAAGAAAAGAATTTTAATCTTCTCCAAAAGCTGAATGGGAGAATTTTCTTTGCCTCGAAAAAATCTGTCATTTCTTTCCTTCCAAATTATCCAAGTGCTTGCAAACCACATCAGACTCATAAAAGATCGCCTAGATGTTGCATAACCTGAAGAAGTACAAAATTGGAAAAAAAAAGATCCATAACATTAGATGGATCAGTCGCACAAACACCAAGCCAATTACGAACAAGTGGCCAGATCTGACCAAAAACACCGCAATTCAAATATAAGTGATTTTCAGATTCCTGTATGTCGCACCCAGTTACACACCACTGAGCCTCTGAAGGAATGATCCTTCTTCGGAATAAATTCACCTTAGTTGGCAAAGGACTCCGAAAAAGGCGCCAAGCAAAACCTGAAACCTTCAAAGGAACCTCCCGCCTCCAAAGAAGATCAACAGGAACAAACTGAGAAGGAGGCCTCCTGTCTGTGAATAAGCGATAAGCCCCACTAATAGAGTACCCATCAACTGGATCAGGGGTCCAAATCCACACATCATCAATATCCACCTGCAATGCCACAGTGAGTAATAAAATCCTACACTCCGCTACCAAGTCCTCCTCCACTTCCAAGCCTCCCCACCCTCACCCCACCCCAAAGCAAACATTTGAGATACGGTTAGCATTTTGTTTTCAAATAAATCAAACAAATGTTGAAACCTATCTCGGAGACGGACATCACCAACCCACCTATCTAACCAAAATAAAGCAGCATAACCGTTATCAACTCTAAGACGAACACTATCAGAGAACCAGGAACTCCCCTCAAGACTGCTGCCATCTCAAATCCTAACTATCTCCCTCCACCATGACGATCCCTCCTTTACTTTCCTTTAACTATATAAGAGACAAAGATTGCAATAAAAAAAATTAAGAGATAAAGATTGCACCCAAAAAATAGGAAATAAGGAGGATGATTTTTTTTTTTAGTGTAAAAAAAAGGGTTTATCATAAAAAAGATGTACATATTTGACGTTAAAATTTTAAAATTTTATTTACGAAAAATTGCATTTACGCAATCAATCGGTAATCTAAAGGTTTGTCTAAAAGTATGATTCATCTTATACGAGAGTTCATTGATCATTTCAGTCCAATCAATATGACTAATTCGTAAAACATTAACATATTTGTTTTAAAAACATAGCATTTAGTGGTATAATACATTGAATGACATATTTTCAGTTAAAATAAAGTGTGATTTATTTTGGAAAAAAAACAATACCTTTCAAACAATAGACTCTCTCATTTGGATGTTTAAATGAGTCATGCGTACATATACGTCATCTCTCTTTGATACCCATTTTAGTGGGCAAATTGAGATTTAGCTTCTTAAAAAAGGATAAAATAAAAATATTGAAAAACTACGAAATTGACTAAAAAAAGGTAATTAAAACTAAATTTTACATTATAAAATCATAAAATTAAATATATTTTTTTAATAATCGTTTACATTTGAAGTTATAAAGAAAGGAAAGTTAACTTTCGGTGATATTTATCATATTATGTTTTAATATAAAAGCTCTTCATTTTGACAAAAAAAGAGAATATATATTTATTATTGGGTTAATTAAGTTTTTAGTCCCTATAAATATTCACAGTTTTGTTTTTAGTCCCTATAAAATAAAATCACACTTTTTGGTCCTTGTGACATTTTCCTTAAGCATTTTAGGGACCAAAGCTGTTGATGGAAATTTTTGACAGGGAGTAAAAGTGCTGGTGGAAAATTTTATAGGGACTAAAAATGCTGATGAAAAATTTTATAAGGACTAAAAAGTGTGATTTTATTTTGTAGGGACTAAAAACAATACTGTGAATATTTATAGGGACTAAAAACTTAATTAACCCTTTATTATTTTGTGTGTGTTTGAACTGGGTGTTGTTTTATTCTTAAGTTTGGATTCGAATCATAACTTCTGATTAAACTAGAAAAGATCCATTCTCCTCTATTTTTGTTTTCTTCAAATGACAAATGTTAGTTTAGCTTTTTTCCTTTGTTCGGATTTGAATCATGATCTCCAACTTATTATCTTTTTAAGAAGTTAAATCAATCCACTCAAATTGGTATTAGAGAGAATCAAACCTGAAACCTTGCGGAGTACACACTCAGATCTCAAGCCAATATCACCAGGCCAACTCAAGTGGGTTATCTCCAACTTATTAATTTTCTGTTTTTTGAAAAAATTAGTTTGACGGACTAAAATTGACATTGTATAGATGATCGAACTTAAAATCTTGATAACAACAGATTTCAAGATCTCAAACTAACACCGCTAGATCAAACCAAGTGAGTTAAACTTCTTACTAGACTTTTGACCCGTTAGACGCACGAGTCTTGTCGACTATAATAGAGACCAATGAATAATCTTCAACCCGTAAGATCATGGGTCGATCAAAAAACGCTAATTAGATTATTAAATATACAATATTACAATCAAATTTGTCTTACTATGTCCTACAATCAGATTTGTCTTACTATGCATATCGATAAAATGCATGTTAAATTAGAATACCAGTTAAGCAGTGGTATGAGAGGAAGGTTGAAAGGTCACGTCCTTCCATTTGCAAATATCAAAATATATGATTCTTCTGCTGTCTGTGTCATTTACCATGGTTTAAGGTTTTTTTTTTTTTTTTAGAGAAACACGGTTTAGGTTTTGCTATATATAGTCAAGTTTGCATGGAAATTAGAGTATTCTGTTTGTAAACGTATTAAATAAGTGTACAACAACTTGTCAAGATAAAA